>Ga0224511_10001005_pt1 | contig 15887 bp, 7 predicted proteins | sample SF_May12_sed_USG_2_FD_169988 | JGI IMG/M metagenome (GOLD analysis project Ga0224511, IMG submission 169988) | Sediment microbial communities from San Francisco Bay, California, United States - SF_May12_sed_USGS_8_1 | ecosystem: Environmental > Aquatic > Marine > Sediment | place: USA...
ATAGTGACGTTTAACCAATAAACAACAAGATAACAAATTGTCACATTAGTTGTACATAGATCCAGATAAAATCAAGTACACTAGTGCGGACTGACACAGGGGACCACTTGTACCAACTGTTTGCCCATCTGTGTGTACCCACACCCCATACTGCTCTGGTCCCAAGTTAACTCTACCCTCATCGATGTCTGGGACATCTAGATGTGGTTCGTGAGTAACATCCAGCTTCTAGACATGCATGTCAATGGCCACATGGTCAACACCAGACCTGTTTACATCATGTTCTGCTTTCTTGGTGCCCAGTATAACATGAACTCTATATTGTTAATGTGCCAGGATGCACCGACACGGATGAGAACATGTGATTGGGACATGCTATGGACCCTTCCGCAACTGTCAATCATGATCATTTATAACAGTACATGGTCAATTTTAATCCATTCTAATCTAAGATGAGGATTATATTGTCAGGTGACAATCTGACCTAGAAAACACAAAAGAAAGACCCCTTCACAAACCTTCACAAGATCAAAGCAAATCTACCGCAATGGGCGGAGTTTGAAATTTTGCGGAACGGTGCATTGCTTGACTAGTTTTTCGGTCAACTGTCTTCTTCAGGAAGTTTAGAGCTCTTATGGTAATTGGGATTGTCCGCCGTGTTATCGTCCACGCTAGCAGCAAACCGCCACCAATACATCCTTATATGTTCATTCATTCCTTGACCTTATCCCCTATCTGACCGCCTTCACTATATGTGTTATTGAACCTGACCGTGACATTGAATGAGCCCATAACCCTGGCCATTTTTTTGAATAACAATAGATTTAACCACACACATCGGTATGTGTCCCATTGTTGGGAACTACATTGTGGTAAAAACAATTACTGAAGTTTTTTTGTTAAGATTAAGGAATTAAATGGATTGTGGTTAATAGATAAATACTTTGAGCATGAAGCGAGTGACACACATTTTACTCTATATTCACTTTAGAAACTAAATGCTTAAGAAAAATGACTAGCAAAAGTTAGTATTTAATATATGCCGCCTTGAAAGCAGCTGTGCTCCAGAATATACTAAAAATCATTAGTTATCATTAGTCATTACATTTTTTTTCAAAACATCTCGTCAAATATATATAATAGTTGTTAGAAATATAAAAAAACTACATAATTTCACTTTTTTGCTTTGAAAACAGACAATTCGCTTTTCTGCCATCGGGATATTCCTACTATACATAACGGCTACTGCGTTAGTAACGCAGTAGATTCTGTAAAAAGAAAAACGTTGTTTTACCAACGATTTTTCAACTGAATAAAGGGGTCAGTAATAATAGATTTCTCCACTAAACATAACTTGACCAGTATTAACCGTTAATTTTAATATTTTTTCATTTTTTATTATTTAGCATCTGGAGGACAGCTGCTTTAAAGCATCTGGTACAAATTATTACGAATGGAGATTTACCATTTAATGCGTTCGTTTTTGTATTGTACAAATGTATTTTTGGCATACATTATCATGATGTAATGGTACGATGCACCAATGTGTTCAAACTCGACTAATTTATTTTGACTGTAAATCTTGCTGTGCTCGCCAATCTTATATTCATTGCCACGAGGTAAATGGAAATAAAATTGCACCTTTCACTAGTTTCAATGATAACGAAGATTCATTACACATTTTAATTACTGGTAAGTGTTTCAACATTTGCATAAAGACCTCATAAACTTTGTCAACTCTTATCTAGTTAAATATCAATTCAATTTGATGGAAGGGCAACTTCCGTGTAAATATTTTTAAGTGAAATGTTTTAAATGATGTAACACGTTAACAGTTTTCGATTACATTCACAATGCATACGTACACTGTTTTAATTGAATTAGCATTTCAAACAGTAATTTATCAACATGTTTTTGAAATACTTTTTCCTTACTTCGATATAAAGCTTACCTATGTTGCGTCTGTTGAAATTGAAGCTAAGCTGGTGCTAGCTTCTTTTAAAGTGTATTTGTTCATATATGTACGTGTACAAAGGTATAAAAGCACACTGTTGGGTGTCACGTGTCAAACGAATACGTATCTGCATTTTCAAATGTGGTTCGTCTCACTTTTTTATTGCGCCTTATTCCATGCGATCGCATTTGACATTTGTATTGCAAACAATTTTACTCAATTACATTTTACACCAGTCGATGAATACTCTTTACAGCAGATGCCCTCAGAGAAATAGACGAAATCTCAGTCAAGGTTCGTTAAGTTTCATGTTCCCAAATATGTGCTGGTTACGACTATCATGTCGATTGGCATTTCTCGAAAACAGTGTTGTGGTGTACATTCGATAATTATTTATTTATATAGTGGCACATGGACACCTTGTAACTAAGGTTTACTAGGCTTTGAATCACGTGAAACATTGTTAGAACTATGACTCAGATGTTTGTTGACCAGTAGTATCCGGCTTTTAATTAAAAAACACTCTACTTCAATTTTTTTTGCAAGGTCTTCTTATCATACCAGTGGTGTTGATACTTTTGGCGCCGATGGATGCGAAACAATTGTTGGCTGGAACACGGGGCTCATAAAATATCAAAACATTTTAATTTTCGACAAAAATAGTTTTATTTTTAAGCACATAATTGTCACCAATTGCTTCGACCCTATTATAACAATGTACCACTTGATTCCAGGTCTTGTATTCCAGAAGCGATATCTATGGCCAATTTCTAACTAATCGCCGAAGGATATTTAGGTGTATTAATATCTGTCCATTGCTGGTCAAATGCGCGGGAACATGTTTTCTGGGCAAGTTTTTGATGCTGTACTATGTCATCTACTAAACCAAAATTATAACGCATTTTCTGTAAATGGTAAACATCGCGATTCTGCAGATGGGAGAAATTAGTGGCTTTCTACCTATCGATTATTGCCGAGTAACTGTCAAATGTCAAGATTATTCGTATTGCATTTCTTTATTGTCGCTCGAAAGGGGTCACATGCTAGACAGCCATAACCAGCTATTTGATTGCCTTCATCAGCGTTGAAAAGATTGAAACGAATATTACATGTCGTTCCGTTGTTCGCGTCCTGACACACCGACATCATGTCGTGTTTGTGAACTTCTGTGTTCCTGATATTTTCAACAAGAATACACATGTACCTAAGACTTGGTTACACGCTGTAAGGATGCGGTGATAACAAAATCACGATTTGCTGATCCAGTGAACGCTAAATCCATTCTTATGCTTCTTTCTAGTCAATTCAGACATCTTTTTCTATATGGCCATGTCGTCGATGAGCGACGATGAATTGTTTATCAAAATCTGACATGCATCTATACCAGACAAAACACACGTTTGAAGTTTCCGACATTTGAGTACAATAATTATGCACACGCTGTTGTTAAGTTGTTTCTGATTTAAATAAAGTATTCGCGTACGTGATTCAAGTCAGAGCAAAAGTATTGTGGTTTTGTGATACCAGATATTACTTTGTACTTGGATTGTTGATGCCAGAGTGGAAGTTGTATATTAACAGTATAAATAGTTCAGATTTCCTTATTTGCCATTTACATTTCCGTGCATGATTTGAACATCTCTTCAGTTTATATTAAAACGCTAATTAAAATATGTATACCTTCTGCTACGGTAACCACATATTCTTCAGCTTACTGCTCGTGTGTTACTATTTGTAGAGGTAATACGTCATTGTGTAGCTATATTTTTCTGGTCCTCTGAGATCATGGAATTGTATGTTGTTTTACTACTGATGCACAGATGCACTAAAACCGAGGCTGCTATTTTCTCCCTATGCAAGCTATGCTTCCTTTGGACTAAATGTTATAATAACGATCCCCCAAAAGTCACAAACAAATTAATTTTACCTCATGACTAGAAAATGACAAATGCCCAGATAGAACTAATTATATCGTTGTTGCAAGCAGAAAGGTTACGTGCTAGACCGAAATAACCAGGAATCTGACTGCGGCCATCAGATATATATGTAATTGAGACAAATATTACATGTCAATCCGTTGTTCGTGTCCTGATACATCGACCACATGTCATGCTCTTATACTTTGAGTTAAATTATATTTCACATCTGAATGCACGTGGACCTCGGACGTGTTTGAATATATTTTAAAGATGTGGTGATAAAAAATAGGACGAATGTCCTGATCCAGTTAACGCTTTGTCTGACATTGTCTAAAACCTGTGATTTTGTGTCTATCTATACACCTTTATCTATACCACAATCCCTTTAATTTTAGGTAGACATTCAATTGGTCATCCAAATTTGATATTGACCTACACAAGACAACAACACTTTGAGTAAAGTAATGAACATGCAATATCTTAGTTGTTTGATTAAAATAATCGTGTAAGTGGTTAAAAACATAACAATAGTCTTGGGTTTGGGTCTTGTATTACTTGAGTATGATATCGACAATTAAGTTTCCGAGCATGACTAAAGCACCTAATGAAAAGTGTTTACCTGCTGCTACGGTTAGGCTTAGGCTTTGCGTGTTGCCATTTGAAAATAAACCTATTACACATTTTAAATACTTGAAGAAAATGGTAAAATAGCTAATGTCCAAGAGTCACAAATAAGTTTATTTCTACCTAACAGCTATTAAATGTCAAATGACCAAATGGAACAAATAACTTTGCTATGGCAAACAGAACAGTTACGTGACGGACAAAATTACTCTGCATACTGACAGCTTTCATCAGCGTTGAGGTGATTGAAACGAATACTACATGTCGTTCTGTTGTTCGTGTCTTGACACACATGTAATTGGGATTCTACACCAACATTTATATTCAAGACAAATACAAATGCACTTCAGATACTATTAAACATTTAGATGGTATAAAAGGATGGCCTGATCCACCATACTCGTTTTAAGAACACCCTTTTATTTCCCCCTGTGCATGTATATATAGACGCCTCAGTCTATTTGGTAACCATTATTTCCTCATGTGCATGCATGAACAGATTCTTTAATGATATTAGAAATCCCAAAAATAGAGATTCTGCAAGAGTCTTACTGAAGTCGCGCTTATTCTATCGACAAGTTAATGACAAATGCCCAGATAAGCGATCATCCCCCTAATTACTTTATTGTCGCATGCAAAAGAAACAGTTAGGCGTAAGACATAAATAACTAACAATCTTTTTGCGTTCATCAGCCTTGACATAATTGAGACGAATGGTAAATGCCATGTCGTTATTTAGATCAGTACATACCGACTAAAACATTCACAACACGTTCTTCAAGACATTGGCGTTGTCATGCTTTCGTATTTATACGTCCATAAATCCTCGTACATAGTTTACTTTACTACAATCAAATGGACAACATACATTTCAACATTATGGTGATATGGCCATAGAATAATTAATTGTTCATGCTTTCGTCTGTTCATTTCAATGTATGTATATTTAAACATACTACCCATTTTTTTGAAAATCAAGTCCATAATTATCTGGGTAAGCATCTACTTGACGACCCATTTTCTATTAGATTTCAACAACATAACCGCCTCCACAAGAGCACGCCTTAGTGTTTACCAGAGAGTATAGGGTGATCGATTACGCCCCAGTCTGTGACGAACTCTCACATAAGTGTCACACAACAATTCCGCGTTTCTCTTAAGCCCGACCAATGTGCAAGTGTCTTCATATCTCCCCCATCTCGCTCCCTCCCACTCAGTCCCCGGGGACGTTCAAGTGTCAATTGGCGACTTCAATAATCGTCATCGGTCGCTTCAGGTTCACGTCAGGCCAGCTGTTTATAGGTATCGCTTCTGTAAATGCGGATTATTTTTCTTCAGTAATTTTGTTTGTGAGATTATTGTTGTTTTTGAGGTGTGATCAACGCTTTGGATTGTAATACATATGCTCCGTGTGCTGACGACTTAGGGTATGCCTTACTTTTATGAGTTTCTATTGTCGTTGAACACGCTCTGTTACAGATAAATGATTTATGTATAAGGTTCTCAGACTTGTATACACCACACACTCATTTAAGAATTAGTTAAACGTCCATCCTACTAGCACAGCGATCAACCCAAACGACCATAGATATTGCATAGACTGTGTGACTGTTGCAAGTCGTTCAAAATTAATATGCAACCTGATAAGAATTTTTAAAATATTTTTAAGAATACTATTTTATTGGCATTTTCATATTCATGTTTCAACACTGGATATTAAGATGAAAAAGAATATAAATAACTGAAGAACCGTTATCTGCATACTAGTACTAAAGTATTTTTGTCAAAAACCCTCTTGAAAAAATATGTTCACGATGCGTTAATTGCATATACGTGTTTTACATAAAACACACATAGACTAACGTTGCAAATACTTTTGAAATGTCTTGATAAAAAGGTCCTTATTGACTGTAAAGTAGCCTTTAAAGTTATTTTGTACATATTGGTGCAAGTATCAATACGATCGATCCAGCGGGAAACCGTGGGAGTTTCAGACGCGGATCATGTAAGTTTCCTGTTACCGGATGTAAGCTGGTTACGACTTTGATGTGGATTGGCATTTCCAGAATTGGTCTTGTGGTCCATATTCGCTGGTTGTTTACTACGTAGACAGACAGGGTCATATACTGTGGCATATTTACTGAGGGATTACAATTCCGGAAGTTTAGTATCAGATTTACTGTAGACTCGGTTTGTTGAAAAAGGTCATACATTATTAAATAGTTCCTTCACTAGACAAACTTCTACTAGATTAACTAAGCAGAAAATTAAAAGTATCTATGCTTAATGAAACTTGCTCAATTAAGACTTTACATCATTGTGGTAAATAATTATTAATTAATGGAACAATACTTAAATGCTTGGTCTATAACGTTCTGTTGTGTGTTTTGGGGATACCGTAGTGTGTCTTCTTGATTTAACACCACGAACTAGATGTATTTACAGATAAAATGTCTTGTAAGTTTTAAGAGTGTGTTTTCATGTTGTGCTCTGTGATGACATAATGCATGCACATGAGTTTATTGTCATATCGCATTATCTTCACTTTTTCCTTTTGAATTCGCCGCTGGGTATAAGTTAACATTAGCTGTATTTCTTTACTTTGTTACTGCCTAGACATTGGTCATGTGATAGTCCACTGTCGAGCCAATGCTGACTGACCAAAAGCTGGGACACTGCAGAGCGTATGCTTTGCTGTATACCATTTGTGTGAAATATTTAAATAAATATATGTTAATAAAATATTCCTTTGCTGGAATAAAATAACCCTTTAAAATCTACATTAAAATATGAGCTTATTGTGTTTCCAAGATAGGTATATCGCACAACGTAATGGATGCACGAGCTGCCATTTTTAAATAAAAGACAAAGGCGTTTTACCATGTCATCATTTTATTAAAATGTGCAATTTATTTCTAATATATTTCTAATATAAACAGTTTATTCACGTATTCCAAATAAATGAGAGTAAACGTACTTAAGACAAGTCCATCTTAACAGGGCTCTCTATTAGAGAGCCCTGATCTTAATAACCCATAACATCCTATATGAAGAACGTAATTGATTGGCATTATTTTGGAGGCGCAACTCAATATAAATTGAAAAGATGTCGCAGTAGAAAGAGTCAATTTTAGGTCAATTTGAAGTTTAATTACAAAATCGTGTTAACCGACATTGTTTAAAGCCGCAATCGGCACACAAGATAAGGAAGTCACTTTATGAAGGAAAGTAGTATTTCTAGTATCTAAATGTCTCGACCTTTAACTGTGTAACTTTCTGAAACAGGTCAAGTTCAAGTGTGTTTATACACAACAAAAGAGAGTTATTATTTGAAAACTACATTTTAGATTGTTCTTAATCTAAAATCCTTCAATAACGCTTCATTATTAAAAACAATACAACAAACGTATTGTTACAAACTATAGAATCTACTAAAATGAAATGATACCAATAATCTGAAATGGCTCTATCTATTACATGATTCATTTGTTATATTTTTATTACATAACACACAAACCTACCAATCATACACCTCCCCGTTAAGATTTGCAGGTTGTGTTTTAATGGGTACACTGTTAAGCGAATTACAATAGGTGTTACATGTGCTTGTTTTGCATTGAGTCATTGGTTTTCTAAAGGAAGTCTCGTGTTTGAGCAACACAGGTGACGAGGATTTAAAACAAATACATTTGACAAGGTTTATATGTACTGACGATATAGATCTAGTATACTTATGTATCCTATACTGATTGTTGATATGCGTCAATATGTACCATATTAGGCGTTGTGAATTTCGAGACAATGAAAGTGTACTCGACGAGTGGGAAATATATACCTATCTATATGAATTACTGGTGTAAATAACAGGTAGCCATAACTGACAAACGTGTCCGTTATGTCAAACTATATATCCGATTTAGAATTCTTTAAAGACTGATACGCTGACGTCAACTATTGCACTTATTTTATTATTAGTGTTAAGTGGTGCATATTTCACATTGAAATAGGATTTATGATGATCGATTTAAGCATTTGTGTTAATCTGATAAATAAAGGTGTTGCCATAAAGAATACCAGTTCGTGACTTCTTATATTATTTCGCTCATAATGTGGTTATTCAATTAACACTTGCACGGACACAAGGCTTTAATGGTGTCTAGAGAACTTTTATTGTGGTGTCGTTGACACGAATAATTTACAATGCCAACATTGCCAACAGACCAGGAACAATTGCTGACAGACTATGTAATTGAGCACTGTAAAGTTAGCACAACATAACATAACATAATATAACACAGCATAACATAACATAACACAGCACAAAACTAGGGATTTAGCCAGGATTGAAAAAGGACAGGGCGGACCTAAAAGGGGCAAGGCGCGACATGCATTGAAAAAGGGCACCACGAATATTAATGCCCGTTATTTGCTTGTTTGGTAACTTAATAACACAATACAACGTAAGATAAGGTTATCCAGCATACGACTTGTTTTTTTATCTGTAGAAGCTACAGAATATGTAAAGGGTTGATTGTAATAAAATTACCATTGTCTAGATCCAACAAAATATTTGTCTAATATAACATTCAGACAACATCGCTGTGAACCCTGACGTTTCTGTCTTTTCAGCCAATCTTCATTTAAATGTGATAATCACAAATGTTTTAAATGTTAATCTAAACGAATAGCCACCTATATCAAACACCTGAAATTACCAAAGTCTATCAACTTTTTGAGTACTTTTGCTTTTATACTTCATGTCAGTACAATACGATACGATAATGCATATTAGAGTGAAGATTTTAAAGAAACGTAGAAAGATATTTTGTGTACGAAATAATTTGGTGGGGCTTATGTAGACTTCTGAATTTGAAATACCGGTGTGTAGGTGATATTTTACAGTATTATACCGTTGTAAAAAATCTATAATTAGAGAATAAAATCCTATAATCCTCATGTTTTTTTATTTGAGTCTAAGTCAGAAATGTCGTTTGTATAGGCATTTAAGACATTAATGTTTTTGCCTTTCATTAAAACGCCACTTAAAAATTATTTTCAGCTGCTGCGATGAATGCATTTTCCTCAGCTTTCTGTGTGTATGTGTTTGTGTTTGGTGTTTAATGAAGGAATCCTTAGCATAATAACAAACCTTTAAAGTCCTTGAATATAGAATGTAAAAGATAAAAAAAAGAGATTCTGCAAGAGGCCTACATATATCTACCATAATCTTTTGACTTGTAAATGTCAAACGCCGACATAAATGATCATAACCCTAATTACTTCGTTGTTGTATGCAGAAAAGTTACGTGTGAGATATAAATAACCCAAAATTGTTATTGCGTTTATCAGCGTTGAAATGCTTGAGACGAAAGGTAAATGTCATAGCGTTATTTAGATCAGGGCATACCGACTAAAACATTCTCAACACGTCCTTCAAGACCTTTGCGTTGTCATGCTTTCGTATTTATACGTCCATAAATCCTCGTAAATTGTTTTTCCTTATACTACAAACAAATGTACATTAGACATTTCAGCATGATGTTATGGCCATAAAATAATGTTACAGTTTTTCATCCGTTCATCAAAATATATGCGTATTCTGACGTACTTTTTATACTCTTCATTACCATGTCTATCTGGGTAAGCATCTACTTTACGACCCATTTTCTATTAGATTTCAACAACATAACCGCCTCCACACCAGCACGACTCAGTGTTTACCAGAGAGTATAGGATGATCGATGTAGCCCCAGTCTGTGACGAACTCTCACATAAGTGTCACACAACAATTCCGCGTTCCTCTTAAGCCCGACCAATGTGCAAGTGTCTTCATATCTCCCTCATCTTGCTCCCTCCCACTCAGTCCCCGGGGACGTTCAAGTGCCAATTGGCGACTTCAATAATCGTCATCGGTCGCTTCAGGTTCACGTCAGGCAAGCTGTTTATAGGTATCGGTTCTGTTGTTGCGGAGTATTTTTCTTCAGTAGTTGTTGTTTGTGAGATTACTATTGTTTGTAAGGTGTACTGAAAGCTTCGGATTTGTATATGTGATCCTTGTGCTGACGACTTAGGGTATGCCTTACTTTTATGAGTTTTAATGATAAATGAACAATTTCTGTTTCAGATAAATGATTTAAGTAAAAATGCTTAGAGTTGTATACACCAATCACTTATTCTAGAAACAGTAAAACGTCCATCCTGGTAGCAGAGCGATCTATCGAAACGACAATAATTATGGTCTGGGCTATATGAACATTCAATTGCTTAGGTCGTTTACTTTGATAAGGATTTGTGAAATGATCGAAGAGTAATCGTTTATTGGCATATTAATATTCATGTGACAACACATAATATAAAAGAATAGAATAAAAGTACTGAAAAGTGTGCTTTACATAAAACACGCATAGACTTACATTGCACTTACTCTTGAAATGTCTTGATAAAAATGCCCTCATTGACTGTAAAAGTAGCCTTTAAAGTTATTTTGTACATATTGGTGCAAGTATCAATACGATCGATCCAGCGGGAAACCGTGGGAGTTTCAGACGCGGATCATGTAAGTTTCCTGTTACCGGATGTAAGCTGGTTACGACTTTGATGTGGATTGGCATTTCCAGAATTGGTCTTGTGGTCCATATTCGCTGGTTATTTACTACGTAGACAGACAGGGTCATATACTATGGCATATTTACTGAGGGATTACAATTCCGGAAGTTTAGTATCAGATTTACTGTAGACTCGGTTTGTTGAAAAAGTTCATACATTATTAAATAGTTCCTTCACGAGACAAACTTCTACTAGATTAACTAAGCAGAACAGTATCTAGGCTTAATGAAACTTGCTCAATATAGACTTTACATCATTGTGATAAATAATTACTCATTAATGGAACAATACTTTAATGCTTAATCTACTAACGTTTTTGTTGTGTATTTTGGGGATACCGTAGTGTGTCTGCTTGATTTAACACCACGAACTAGATGTATTTACAAATAAAATGTCTTGTAAGTTTTAAGAGTGTGTTTTCATGTTGTGCTCTGTGATGACATTATGCATGCACAAAAGTTTATTGTCATATCGCATTATCTCCATTTTTTTCCTTTTGAATTCGCCGCTGGGTATAAGTTAACATTAGCTGTATTTCTTTACTTTGTTACTGTCAAGACATTGGTCATGTGATACTAGTAGTCCACTGTCGGGCCAATGCTGACTGACCAAAAGCTGGGACACTGCAGAGCGTATGCTTTGCTGTATACCATTTGTGTGAAATATTTAAATAAATATATGTTAATAAAATATTCCTTGATGGAATAAAATAACCCTTTAAAATATACATTAAACTATGAGCTTATTGTGTTTCCAAGGTAGGTATATCGCAAAACGTACTGGGTGCACGATCTGCCATTTTTAAATAAAAGACAAAGGCGTTTACCATGTCAACATTTAATTAAAATGTACAATTTATTTCTAATATATTTCTTATATAATCAGTTTAGTCACGTATTCCAAATAAATGAGAATAAACGTACTTAAGTCCATCTTAATAACCCATAACATCCATTATGAAGAACGTAATTGATTGGCATTATTTTGGAGGCACCACTCAATATAAATTGAAAAGATGTCGCAGTAGAAAGAGTCAAGTTTTAGGTCTATTTGAAGTTTAATTACAAAATCGTGTTAACCGACATTGTTTAAAGCAGCAAGTGTGCACACAAGATAAGGAAGTCACTTTATGAAGGAAAGTAGTATTTCTAGTATCTGAATGTCTCGATCTTTAACTGTGTAACTTTCTGAAAAAGGTCAAGTTCAAGTGTGTGCATACACAAATAAAGAGAGTTATTTTTTGAAAACTACATTTAATATGTATACAGATTGTTCTTAATCTAAAATCCTTCAATAACGCTTCATTATAAAAACGGTACAACAAACTTATTGTTACAAACTCTACTAAAATGAAATGATACCAATAATCAGAAATGGCTCTATTTATTACATGATTTATTTGTTATATTTTATTACATAACACACAAACCTACCAATCATCCACCTCCCCGTTAAGATTTGCAGGTTATGTTTTAATGGGTACACTGTTAAGCGAATAATTACAATATGTGTTACACGTGCTTGTTTTGCATTGAGTCATTGGTTTTCTAGAGGAAGTCTTGTGTTTGAGCAACACAGGTGACGAGGATTAAAAACAAATACATTTGACAAGGTTTATATGTACTGACAATATAGATCTGGTATACTTATGTACCCTACACTGATTGTTGATATGCGTCAATATGTACCATATTAGGCGCTGTGAATTTCGAGACAATGAAAGTGTACTCGACGAGTGGGAAATATATGGTCATATGTTTTACAATGCCTATCTATATGAATTACTGGTGTAAATAACAGGTAACCATAACTGACCAAATTTGCCGTTATGTCAAATAATATATCCGATTTAGAATTCTTTAAAGAATGATGCGCTGACGTCAATTTTTGCACTTATTTTATTATTAGTGTTAAGTGGTGCATATTTCACATTGAAATAGGATTTATGATGATCGATTTAAGCATTTGTGTTAATCTGATAAATAAAAGTGTTGCCATAAAGAATACCAGCTCGTGACTACTTATATTATTTCGCACATAATGTGGTTATTCAATTAACACTTGCACGGACACAAGGCTTTAATGGTGTCTAGAGAACTGTTATTGTGGTGTCGTTGACACGAATAATTTACAATGCCAACATTTCCAACAGACCAGGAACAATTGCTGACAGACTATGTAATTGAGCACTGTAGCACAACATACCATAACATAACATAACACAGAATAACATAACATAACAAATCATAACAGTGTTTAGGGATTTAGCCAGGATTTTAAAAGGGCAGGGCGGACCTAAAAGAGGCAAGGCGCAACATGCATAGAAAAAGGGCACCACGAATATTAATGTCCGTTACTTGCGCGTTTGGTAACTTAATAACATATCACAACGTCAGATAAGGTTATCCAGTATACATCTTGTTTTTTTATCTGTAGAAGCTACAGAATATGTAAAGGGTTGATTGTAATAAAATTACCATTGTCTAGATCCAGTAAAATATTTGTCTAATGTAACATTTAGACAACATCGCTGTGAACCCTGAAGTTTCTGTCTTTTCAGCCAATCTTCATTTAACTGTGATAATCCAGATGTTTTCAATGTTAATCTAAACGAATAGCCATCTATATCAAACACAAAATTACCCAAGTCTATCAACTTTTTGAGTACTTTTGCTTTTATACTTCATGTCAGTACAATATAATACGTATAATGCATATTAGAGTGACGATTTTAAAGAAACGTAGAAGGATATATTGCGTACGAAATAATTTAGTAGGACTTATGTAGACTTCTGAATTTGAAATACCGGTGTGTAGGTGATATGTTAAAGTATTAGACCGTTGTGGAAATTATATAATTATGGAATAAAATCCTATAATTCTCATGTTTTTATTTGAGTCTTAGTCAGAAATGTCGTTTGTATAGGCATTTAAGACATTAATACTTTTGCCTTTCTTTAAAACGCCACTTTTAAATTATTTGAAAGCTGCTGCGATGAATGCATTTTCCTCAGCTTTCTGTGTGTATGTGTTTGTGTTTGGTGCTTAATGAAGGAATCCTTAGCATAATACTAAACCTTTAAAGTCCTTGAATATAGGATATAAAAGATAAAAAAAGAGATTCTGCAAGAGGCCTACATTTATCTACCATAATCTTTTGACTAGTAAATGTCAAACGCCGACATAAATGATCATAACCCTAATTACTTCGTTGTTGTATGCAGCAAAGTTACGTGTGAGATATAAATAACCTAACAATTGTATTGCGTTTGTCAGCGTTGAAATGCTTGAGACGAAAGGTAAATGCCATAGCGTTATTTAGATCAGAGCATACCGACTGAAACATTCTCAACACGTCCTTCAAGACCTTTGCGTTGTCATGCTTTCGTATTTATACGTCCATAAATCCTCGTAAATTGTTTTTCCTTTTACTACAAATAAATGTACATTAGACATTTCAGCATGATGTTATGGCCATAAAATAATGTTACAGTTTTTCATCCGTTCATAAAAAAATATGCGTATTCTGACGTACTTTTTATATTCTTCATTGCCATGTCTATCTGGGTACCCATCTACTTTACGGCCCATTTTCTATTAGATTTCAACAACATAACCGCCTCCACACCGGCACGCCTCAGTGTTTACCAGAGAGTACCACACCAGCACGCCTCAGTGTTTACCAGCGAGTACCACACCAGCACGCCTCAGTGTTTACCAGCGAGTACCACACCAGCACACCTCAGTGTTTACCAGCGAGTACCACACCAGCACACCTCAGTGTTTACCAGCGAGTACCACACCAGCACGCCTCAGTGTTTACCAGAGAGTATAGCACACCAGCACGCCTCAGTGTTTACCAGAGAGTATAGGATGATCGATGACGCCCCAGTCTGTGACGAACTCTCACATAAGTGTCACACAACAATTCCGCGTTTCTCTTTAGCCCGACCAATGTGCAAGTGTCTTCATATCTCCCTCATCTCGCTCCCTCCCACTCAGTCCTCGGGGACGTTCAAGTGTCAATTGGCGACTTCAATAATCGTCATCGGTCGATCCAGGTTCACGTCAGGCCAGCTGTTTATAGGTATCGGTTCTGTAAATGCGGAATATTTTTCTCCAGTAGTTGTTGTTTGTAAGATTACTATTGTTTGTGAGGTGTACTGAAAGCTTCGGATTTGTATATGTGATCCTTGTGCTGACGACTTAGGGTATGCCTAACTTTTATGAGTTTTAATAATAAATGAACAATTTCTGTTTCAGATAAATGATTTAAGTAAAAATGCTTAGAGTTGTATACACCATTTACTTATTCTAGAAACAGTAAAACGTCCATCCTGGTTGCTGAGCGATCTATCGAAACGACAATAATTATGGTTTGGGCTATATGAACATTCAATTGCTTTAGGTCGTTTACTTTAATAAGGATTTGTGAAATTATTGAAGAGTAACCGTTCATTGGCATATTATTATTCATGTGACAACACATAATATAAAAAAAATAGAATAAAAAGTACTGAAAAAGTGTGCTTTACATAAAACACGCATAGACTTACATTGCACTTACTCTTGAAATGTCTTGATAAAAATGCCCTTATTGACTGTAAAAGTAGCCTTTAAAGTTATTTTGTACATATTGCTGCAAGTATCAATACGATCGATCCAGCGGAAAACCGTGGGAGTTTCAGACGCGGATCATGTAAGTTTCCTGTTACCGGATGTAAGCTGGTTACGACTTTGATGTGGATTGGCATTTCCAGAATTGGTCTTGTGGTCCATATTCG
>Ga0224511_10001006_pt1 | contig 15882 bp, 8 predicted proteins | sample SF_May12_sed_USG_2_FD_169988 | JGI IMG/M metagenome (GOLD analysis project Ga0224511, IMG submission 169988) | Sediment microbial communities from San Francisco Bay, California, United States - SF_May12_sed_USGS_8_1 | ecosystem: Environmental > Aquatic > Marine > Sediment | place: USA...
TCTATCTATCTATCTATCTATCTATCTATCTATCTATCTATCTATCTATCTATCTATCTATCTATCTATCTATCTATCTATCTATCTATCTATCTATCGCAAAGAGATTGGATTAAACTACAAGGGAATCACATATCATGGCTGAACATTCAGCTCATAGCAATGAGTTGGTAATGAGAGAGGACAACTTCGACACAACTGAATATCTTCCCGAACTTATTGCATTTTCTTTACCGTGGCCGTATGGTCATACGTAATTGCGATTGACATTTCTTTACTGTGGCGGATCGAAACAACGTCACTGGAATTAAGTCAAGACCCCTTCAATGGCAGATGATGCGCGCGCGGAGTGAACACATTCACAGAGAAAGGATTTTTTCAGAGGAGCGAGTTAGGTTATCACACATTTTACCAGTTGATACGTTGCTTGTTACGCGGGTCTCAGTAAGATTTTACTTTTAGTCAGGGTTTTACGATAAAACTCGTTAAGAAATTTAGCCATTTTTATTTCTGCATTTTTATTTTTTGTGAGTTGACCAAATTTAACATTTTATCGTGACCCATTTTCTTCAAACTTGTTTGCAAACTTTTTCAATGAGGGCACCAAAGTTACACCAATTTACCGGAACTTTGATTTTATCGGTGAATTCAGGGCAGGAGTTGTGTCATTTCAACAATACAATAATTAGTTTTAAAATCACTACATCGGATGTGTGCCCGGCCATCGGATGCATGCCCGACCTTTCGCAGCCTTGTTCCATTATACGAGGTCAATGCAGGCAAGGAGACCGGTCCTGTTTCACAGTACATGGCACTTTACCAAATACACCTGTTTACAGACGCCACAATTGGTCATGTATCAGCAATATGAACATAGCTTTCAGCATCATTTCCACGAAAATGTTGGCATTCTAAGGCGTGTCCATTTACATGTAGCGAGAGCCCAAGCGTAATGACAGTGAAGCCTTGAACTACATAGTGAGTCTGCCTTATCGTAGGTAGTGAACATAGTGAAGTCGACTTACCAACATCCAGATGGCACATATAATGCTGCCGGTTCTTAGGTTTCGGCAGCAGCAGCATCGACGAAGCATCGGCATGACGATGCTGCGTCCGTGACTGTTCCTGATGAAAATCCTACAAACACCAGAGCGATGTATTCACTCCAAGGTTTAGGGTTGGGGCAATCAGTGTGAGCTGAAAGGGAAGTGAAGATATCACTACGGGAAGAATTGATTGTTTCCCTCAGGGGCAGTCTAAGTTCCTGGAGTGAAATGAGTCTGAAAATATCCCATCAAAACCATGTTTTCTTTGAGGGCGTGGTTCACCGGCGTTAACTCCAAACCTCTAAACCAAGTATTGCATTTTAAAGTCTTTTCAGTGTGCTTAGTTACATGTCCACGCAATCAACATAGCCACCAAATATCTGCTCAATAGGTGCATTTGCGTGCTCAGGCTTTTCGCGCCTGAGGTCGCGAAATCTGCTAAATTGTGCGAGAGCGTGACCGAAAAGCGCGTTCCAAAAAGCATCTTTCACTTTCGGTAGCGATTTGCGACCGAAAGCACGTGAACAGAATTCCGCGGCCGACAGTAGTAGTTTAGGCAAATGACAATGTTACCACAAAGAGGCTTGATTACTACGGTGAGATAACGAATCGCGAACAGTCATTCGGCTCTAACCGACGAGTTAAAGTTGGGAGAGGACAACTCTGATCCGATCAAAGTCCATCCTGAACTCAACAGCGTTTCCTCACCGCGACCGAGCGATCACGAGCACGCCAATACACCTAATATCTTTTGACAATTTTGGCAAAATTCCAGAAACATTCTGGATTAAGAATATTGTTTTTGTTGACAATTGCTGAACACGAGTTGTTTTCATTTCAAAACACAAGCCCTATCCGCTTACACACATGCACCTGAAGAAGAACCCTCCCAGTCAGTACACGCGCACACACACACATGAAGGACATTTCATGTTAGGAGGATAAATGTGTTTTGAAACTGGTCGAGAAAATACACTATCAACCACTGGACATTTTCGTGGAAATGCAAGAGAGGCTGATCTCAATTGCGCAAGTGTTTTGAACAATGCAGGTTACAAGGACTCAACGCCAGTACAAGTAGCCTACCTCCTATATCAGCTTCTTAGGATCCATTTGCTTTAAAAAACAGCCATCTATGATGCACAGAGCTGTCATAAGAGAAAACATATGAACTGGCTGCAGCCCAATAACAGTACATCAATGATCGTGCCAAAGCAGAAGATTGTGATCCGGGAGCAATGGTGCCCCTCTAACCCACACAAAGCGCGAACTTCGGATGAATCAATCAATATGCTCAAAATGCCACCAGTACTTTCAGAAACATCAGTTATGCTGATAGCTTACATAGTAAGTGAATATTACATGTCAGAAAGTATGTATGGAGGGATTGGTAACAGGAACCAAGTGCGCACTTGCTACATTTACGGACCCAATGAGTTTTTGGTATTAATGGCGATGGAATGACCGCCTGGAGATGTCAAACAAGATTACAGCAGCATTTGGCAAGGTGCGTTCTTTGCGACAGTCAGATCAAAACATTATTCCAATAGGTGATTGATATCCTCGCCAACCAATGAAAGCAATGGCAGGCACATGGGTTAGACCGTGGACCATTTTCATTTTGTAAACAACGATTTGCCTTAATGATGTCATCCCCGTAAAATAAAATTAGTATTGGCCTAGTTTATGCTAAAGCCTGTATACTAGAGTAGAGGTCAGCAAGCGATTGATTCTTACAATGCAGACTGAGCAAGCGGCTGCCCATGTGGTTAAACAAGCTAAAAAAATTGCTTGATCAATTACAGTTGACATTATTTATTGGAGATCGCAATAGAAATGATACTATTGCAGTCTACTATTGGTTTTAACTTTCAGTCTTATTTTGCGTTACTTGAGTTTACTTTTACTTTGAACTTGACTTTTTACTCTTGAGTGACGCGCTCACACTCACAGTCAGTAGTTTGCAGATAACTAAAACCAATAACTAGAAGTACTAGTATTAGTAGAAGAAGTAACTAGTAACGTGAGCCTCGCAAAGGCAATAGTCAGATACTAACTGAGATAGATAAACTGTGAGTATACTACTGTATGTTGTAGTCTATTCTGACTATAGACTGGACCCAACTCTAGTCTATATACTATATACTAGTATCATATAGATATACACCAGAGTGGGGTTCACCTGTACCGAAGAACTTGTAGAAGTCCAGTGAGAGTGGCCATCAGTGATTCACTGATCACTCACTCGAATCACTGCCTGCGTTAACTTAGTGACTAGTGACCAGAGACTGAGTTAGTGACGTGAGTATTGACTAGTGACTAGTGAGTGACTAGGTTAGGTGCTAACTAACTATTACTATTAGGTTAGTAAGAAACTTGTAAGTTACTTTAGTTAGTAACTAAGTAAGTAACTCACTAACTGCAAGTGTTAGTGTAACAACTTGTCAAGTAACTCTAAGTCTAACTAACTGACTTAGTAAGTTAGTTAGTAAGTAACTACTAACGTAACTGTAACTTACCGGTGTAACTGTAACTTACAGTTACGTTACTTAGTTACTTAGTAAGTTAGTTATACTTACACTTACAGTGTAAGTATAACTAATTTACTAAGTAACTAACTTGGGTAGCGGCCAGTGGTTGACGGTCTCCCAAGTCAATTGCATTTCGCTATACTTTGCTTACCAACGCTATTGTTATTGTTGTTTTCCAAGATTTGAGTTTGTTGTTTAATACCAAAAACAGGCACTTAGACTTAGAGTAAAATCATAAGCGTCAATCGCGGACAGAGCGCACCACGAATCCAACCAGATTCCTCAGCCCACAAACCGAATTTGGCTCTGCTCCAAGCAACAAAAACTCACCAATTTGCACTGTCTACGATTCTTCTTTCAGAAAATTCTAAAGTTTTATGAATATAAAGAGCATGTAAGGTCGATGGATTATCCAAAATTACTTTGCGTCTAAAAATATGATAAAAACAATGAAATAATGCGTGGGTGCTTTTGGAGTTGCGCTAACGCGCTAACTTAATTGAGAGAGAATAACTCCGGAGAGGCGCACTAGGCAACTAGACTTTCTGTTATGGGATTGGGCGATCGGTTGGGAGAGACGGTCGACATTGATTGGTCTATTTATTTATTGGTCTGTGAATCTTAAGCCTGATGCTGTAGAGTGGTATCAAGTATCTGTTGTTCTTACAACTGATCCAGCTACCGGGCATTCTAGGCAGAGTAACTATCCCACATGAATTCGGTGTGATTCCTGAATAGTAAGGAATAAGTTGCTATACCGCAAAGATCATCAAGATAACAATTTCGATCCGTGTTTTTTTGAAAACACACCACTGCATTCCCCAACCTCCGTTGGGTGCACTAGTCCACCATAGGGGATAACACAGGTACTCAACAATTTAACGTGCTAAAAACAAAACAAAGCGGAACAAAGTTGCAGCTGTTTGTCTCGAGATGAAAGAACTGGACTCGCTGTCTACAAAGTAGTGCTATCCGCTCTCATGCAAATGAGCTTAGCTTTGAGGATGACAAAAATTACAGTATCGCTGAGTTCGGGCTCTAAAGTATAACCCGATTAGTCCACCCAGTCGCTGATTGGCAGAGTGGTTCCCAATAGTTCTGTTAAATAATACTATTGGAATGCCACTCAGCAACTGGGTGGACTAATCGCGGACGAACGAGAACAGCGACGGGTACACCGGGCCCCTCACCTCACCCTCGCCTGTTTCCGTTGGTTTGAATGGGAGTTATAGTTAGCTTGGTATAATCGTTGCACACAGTGCAGCGACATATATGTGACTGGTCAGTGGTGAGGTTATTCCTGGCTCGAAATGCTTCATGCCAGCCGGGTGTAAGTGCTGTCTTGGAATTAGCTAAAAACTTATAGGGGGAGTTGTCTACTTTTCTTATCAATTTCCATCGCTATCATCCCATGTAAGATTGGGGAATGTAAAGCCCCTGGATGATGAGCATGGTGGTATGGATGCCAAAGACTGTGCAGTGACTCTAACGAGGGTGCATGAGGAATAGACCAGGTGTGTTCAATCTGTATGCGGCTCAGGAGTTGATGCGGCTCGTCCTTGGCAGCACCCAGTGTGGTAAGTGTGCTTAACGATTTACCCTTTTGCTATCTCCAGACACAGATAGATGGCTGATGAGCCCACATGATTGCCATCTTCTCCCTTTGAAACGACAGTATTTTGGGCTAATCCCGACATGTGGATCTATTTCATGAACACGTTGTTTCCTGTTATGATAATCCCAGCACGATTTGGAGGAATGATTTCTATGACCACCACACGGGTGCCCCCAAAAATATGTCATGTCATTTCTATTAGCTGTACAGAGTGTGGCTGTATGGGCCCTCTTTCGTATAATAGTTTAAACGGGTGGTTACTCTGTCTCATTAAATTATTGTTGAAAGCTTAAATACATACATCATATCAATATGTACATCATATATGAACACATACATGATAATATATTATGAATAATACCAGTCTAAAAAAGAAGGGTAAAAATAGCATGTATAGGAAATTTTGGCAAAATGATTAGTAAGGGTAAACATTATTCAATGTATCATCCCAATATGAGCAAGATAGATAGATATACATGCATGGAGAAATGCTTTGTTACGAAGGTGACACTCGTGAATTGTGGCTAATATTTGATTGGTCACATAAAGATATTGGTGTCATTAGTGGCTAAGGTGAAAGGTAAGGTTGATGGCACAAACGTAGGCCGGTTGGTCATGTGTCATGTCGATATGCTATACCTGCTATACCTACGTGAAGCCAGTTGGGCCAATACCATTTGACTATTTAATGCCCCAGAAGAGACGTCAGCCAATCACAGTGAAGAGAATTAGACTTCTGATTACGGTGGTCTAACAATATCAACCAGGTATAGAAGTTATTTTAAAATAATGATTGCACAGCCACAAATGGTCATTTGGCCGTAGCCTTCTAAACAAGGCCAGGCACACATGACTCTGATCTTGCCTAATGAGATTCAAATAGATCAAAAGGCAAGAAGACACAAAATGGCGGCTATTGGCTAGCGCCTGCCTGCCATCTCCAGTTCACTAGCAGTTAGGGAGATTTCCTCCTTCTCGATCACAGAACTGCCTCCGATGCAGAACTCCGCGGAGGTTTTACCCGTCTCTTCGCTTTCCGACTCTTTTCGCTCGGTGATGTTTCTGAGACTCGATATGTAATTTGTGGATGTATCGGGATTTCTCTGAGTAGCAGCGGACTCTGATACGGTACGGAATCGTCTTACTTTGCCCTTGGGACGGGCACCGCCATTGTTATTAGAATTGTCGACTATCACGGGCATGGAGTCTACCACTTTCATTTCGATAGAGCCCGTGTAGGCATTGCCTGAGTATCTAAAACAATAACTCACCACTTGGTATCACAAATCTCACGGGACCAGTCTTTTTACTTTGCGATTGTAAACTTTTAAGCCAGTAAACTTGGGAAAGGGAAAACAGCTCTATTTAAAAAGTTGCAACGAATTTAAATATGAAAGCAACTCCCCAAATGCTAATGCCAAGAAGGTCACGTTCATTGCCGAGTCAGTGTCATTAACCAACTTATCAGTGCCGTTGTAACTGCTGTTCTCCAAGAAGTTATCACTAATTTCTTCATAAACCTGGCCATTTATGATTTAGTGAGCTGACAACTGTTTTCGAGGTACAGTGATCTATTCGCATTGAAATGGTGCAAGAATCCATGCAGTAAATGATCTATGAATTTCAAGATTGTAAGGTGAATCATCCAGATTTCAAGGTTTAGTTTATACAGTGAAACTCGGATAACTCGACCTTGGAAAACTTGCTTAACTCAAACCAAGTGTCATGGTCCCTGCCTGGCTAATGATAATTTGCTGGGCATATCTCGACCTTTTAGTCACAACTCGAACTAATAAACTGTAGTTCATGACACCAAATTACCTTTTCTGTGGCTGGATATGCTAACATTTTTGTGTAACAACCTTAACTTCATTGATTTTCTTTTCACATGAGAAAAAAATCTCACAAATTTTAGAAAGTTTAGCCAGGAAATGGAACAGACTAGAGCGAAATGGACTTGCTACGGTGGCCACATGGCTAATACAAAGGGAGAGCTTAACTCACAACTCAACCTTTTCATAATTCAAACTTTTTTGGTGTTCCCCTGCATTTCGAGTTATCCAAGTTTCACTGTATATAGTTATCATTGAGTTTTGCCGTTCAAAGCCAAAAATTTTCGACAGACCAAGGATTTTGAGACTCTAAGCATGGAGATACTAAGGTTCCACCTGTATTAGCTATTTCCAAAAATAAAGCAGCATCCTTTTATGAATGGGGATCACAACCCCGAAAGCTCGCTGGCCATCAGCCATGGCGTAACCCCTTTAACTAACCAATCACCACTTTGTTATAATTTCCTACCTTGCATTCATATCAGCGGGTAGTGAGGTAACTGGTCGCAACGTTAGCACCCTGCCATTGGTAAACACCCCATTAGGTATAGGTCCATTCGTACTCCCGTTAATCGTCCCATCCTGTTTCGAGTTGTCTCCCTCTGCGTCATCATATAATGTTTGGGAGTGAAAGGAGTATACGGTGTGCTGAGATGTTATACACGGTGGAGGGGTGGATTCACCGATATGTATATGCTGTACGGCGGATGAATAACGCACCCCACTCTGCAAGAAATAATAAAGGATTATTTATACGTATGCAAACCAAGATAAAATATCCACACAGATTACGTATGACTTCTTCACTGTTATGCTGTGAAGCAGCCGGTTTTTCACCAGTAACGGCTTGACATGGAGGACCACAAGCGGGCCAGTATGAAGGGTCCACCTCAGAGTGGGGTTGGTTTCCGTTTTGAGTTAAGATTGAAATCGGGAGCTCACACTCACAGCGAGATTCTGCTATGACAGGGATTCAATCGCGGGTTCCTATAATACTGATGAGAGCTCAGCGCTCTACCGTTGCTCAATCACAGATGATGTATCTGGCTCAAAAGTGAAAAAATTATCTAAGTGGGGAAGCGCCGCGCCCACTATAGTTTACGGTCATATACAGCATGACATCGGCTTTTGTAACAGTGGGAATGGCGATTGCTGATTCATTTACAGTGAAACTTGGATAACTCTGAACCGCAAGGGACCACCAATAAAGTTTGAGTTATGAGTTATGCTCTCCCTTTGCTTTAGCCAAGTGGCCACCGTAGCGAGCCCATTTTGCTCTAGTGTAATCCATTTTCTGGCTAAACTTTCTAAAATTGTGAGATTTTCCTCTCATGTGAAAAAAAACAATGAAATTAGGCTTGTTACGCAAGGATGTAAACACATCCAGCCACATAAAAGGTAATTTGATGGCACTAACCGCAGTTATCAGTTTGCGTTACTACTAAAGATTTGAGATATGCCCAGCAGTTTATCATTTCCCAGGCAGGGACCATGGCACTTGGTTTGAGTTAAGCAAGTTTTCGAGTTATCCGAGGTCGAGTTAACTGAGTTTCACTGTATGTCACATAACCTTGACACCAAGATTGACCACATCGGACTTGTGAAGCTCCAAGGTCTCTATCATCTTTCTCGTGGAGCATTCAGAAACAATACTCTATCTAAACAACATTATCCACACCAGACGCAAGTATCTCATCTTAAGAAAGAAGGACTCGACAAAGATTGCAGTGAAGTGCCTTGAAGTATCCAAACACTGCTATGTTTGTGATATTCACTACAATGAATAACGTGAAAACGAACCGAGTTTCTGGCGTAGTGCTCTGGTCTTCCTCTGCCAGCTTTGACCTCCTGATAGTGAGATAATACACACAACTCTGAGTAAATCTGCAAGAAAATGTCTGTGAATGCCAATGCGTCGTTAAGTCGTAAAATTGTCATGCACATCATCTCATGTAAATATGAAACAGCTTTTAAAAACTCTTAAGCGCATGTAAATACCTCTGTAAGTATACAGACACATGTAAACCCATCATGTCCATCACAAGCACAGGAAGATGTGTTTATATCTGCTAAACGAATTAACAAAAGCTAGAGAAAAACTTGCTGCCAGCGTATAAATGGTTGGTGGAACTTTAACCTGACTACTCTACAGTGGTATCTAGAGCCACAGGTTGATACACTGCTGATCTGAAGTTTGGGCTGGGGTGAGAAAACAAGAACTTACGTTAGCCAAAGTGGTGAAAATCCATAAAAGAAGGAAGATTATATGTGCCTTCGAGAAGCCGGCGGTTACAAGGAAAAATATTATTGACGTCGTATCAAATATGATCATCAGTAAGACAGAAATCATCCATGGTATCAGCATGAAATGCTTGTTCTGTAATGAAGCATAGTCAACTGTCAGTATGGAGTTGTGTTCTCTCAGAATTGTTTTCTGAATTTATCAGTGGAAGCGATTCCGACTATCCCTACCCGCTAACGAGCTACATCGGCAGTTAACAGAGCAGCCCTGTGCGGTTCAGGTCCAGATCATCTATCAGCGAAAACCTCTTCCCTCCCTTCCCCCGGCTCAACAAATATCAATACATTCACGTCTACAAACAGTGTACGGAATAGATTAATCTGTTACAAATACGAACCCCCTGTATGCTGGCTACTTTCTCATTATTATTCCACCAGCCATGCAAGCATCGCCTATCGCAAGCAACTACCCCCTCAACGAACAGTGGGCACCATTGGCAGTGTATGGCAAGAGAGCAACCCTTCGAAGGAAACTACGGGGCCAGCACAAACACGCAAAGCGAAACGCTATGAAAGCGAACAGTCGGAAATGCCAAACGGCGCACGCACTGCCTTTGCTTGAGCCCGCCGGCTTTAGCCAATTGGTTCTAGTCCTTGACCTCTAACTCAGACTGTTGTTATCACCGGCTGTCAGTAGCAATGTCGCTGCGTTCCTACAACTATCAACGACCTCTAGTGGAGAAAGCCGCTGGCTGAATTTGCAAATTCAGCGCTCACGAAGAATGGTTTACGCGTACTTCGCAACAACCGCTGACTGGCTCACACCGGTGTTGGTCCTACTTTGAGCAAGCAGGTACTAACGACACACCTACTTAATGCTGCGATGCGCTGGATCTATCCGCTCGCGTGCCGCCCCTAGTGTAGCGTAATCCGTTTTCTTAGCCATTCCGTACATCGGACATTGGGGCACGCGCCGCTGTAGCCAGGTAGGTTCTGCGAAAGGCTTAGCATTGGCTGGTTTTGGCACCCCTGTAGAACTAGACCCCTTCTCAGAAACTAACTAGGTTACGTTTCCTTCGAAGGGGTGACAAGCCGTGTCTGGAGAAATAGCTACTAAGCTCGCAGTCTTGCAAAAACTGAATTGTCAGCGTCATCGGGCAAAGGGCAGTAAAAGGTCAACTGCGGGCAGTGCATTGATCAATTCCGGTATTAATAAAATGGGGTTGTCTATTCTCGTCCATTTCAATCATGTCTGGTGGGGTGTCTAATATATATGAAGGTAACGCGGGAATAACCGCGGAGAAAAGTAAATGATACTTACCATTAGTACACCTGGTATAGCTACAACCGATGATATGAAGGCGCAAAATGCAATAGAGACACTCGCCCAGTTCAGTGCTATTAATGCTGCAATACAAAACATCATCATTATACATTATATCACTTATACATTATATCACTTACATATTATATTATATTATATAATATCACTATAGGCCTATATATATATTTTTTTTTCTTAACATCACAATGTGTGAATAAATAAAAAAAGAACATCATAAATGGAGCAAAAAGAGACGGGTGAGCGATGTCCAGCTTTCCATCTTCCTGTTAGATGTATGAGCGATGTTATCGGTACTCAATAACGAGCAGATTTGACATCAAGCTTGCAAACAAAGTGAGTAGTTTCTAAGTAGAATAGTCAAACGTAGGCCTAGGCCAGACCATAAACAGCTAAGTGCTAAGTTGTGAGTGATGGATGAACGCAGAATGTGTGTCTAAATAAAAATCCGATAAAACCCACAAGATAATTTTTGTTAACAATATATATTATTATTTATATTAATAATTTGGATCGTCTCTGATCTGGTAGGTCGTAGGAGTATTTCTTAGTCTCTCAGCATTGGTCATGGTGTCTAGTAGCTGTTAGTGTCTACGACAAACGTAGTATCAGATTAGTCGAGAGCCGATTAATAACAGCCTCACCCTCTGAGAGCTTAAACTAAACTGATGGAGGACGGTTTTAAGAGATAGCTGGCTAGTTCAGTTGCAGGCGGCTGAGCCTGTCATCACATGGAGGCAGGTCCAAACCGCGGTTACTATGGGCTTCCATTATGTGTATTCGCATGATCTAGGTCAGTTGCAAGCAATAATTTTCAGCCGCAGCCACGCAAACACACGGTTGCAGTCAGAAAAGCCAAGAAGTTTCAATCGCGTCAGAGTTGTCCTCGTTTAACTTTAACTAATCGGTTAGAGACAACCGATCTTTGGCGATTTGTTATCCCAACATAGTAAACAAATCTCTTTGCGGTAACATTGACATTAAACTACCACGTTGATGCCCAATTTCAGCCGCGAAATTCTGTTCGAGTGATTTCGGTCTCAGGCTTTAGAGAAGCTTTTTATAGAGGGTATGTCACGGTCAGTGTACAAGCCCTTTCGGAGTTGTGTTCCCCATTCTTAAAGGGAGGCAACTCCGCATTCATTGCGGCGATAGCGAGTGGTATTGTTAAAAAAAAACGAATATCAGTCATTCAAATAACTACGGACCGAATGGCCCAAATAGAAAGAAGATGGGATCTAATTACTAAAACCTAGTGACCTAATGATCTTTATTCCCTCATAACATCGAAGAGAATTTAAAATTGGTCCTAATATCGGAGAAAACTCAAGTTATAAGAAGGACTTTGACGGACGCTGACAGAAGTGACAAACGGCACTATTTCTATATTTTTGTTGAACATTTTCTCTATTCAGACTTGTGTAACTTCAAGTTTAGTATACACCTGCGAGAGGATTTTCCAAACATCAGCGCGTGAGCTGAGAAATCGATGGAAACACCAACAGCTCTGTGTTAATTTCCCACCTCGAGGCCAATTCTATTGTGTCGACGGTCTGTAAAGTGCGTCGCCAAGGGTTCTAAGTATGCGCATTGAATAAGGCTATATCTAAGCTTCCATTTGAACTGGGTATTGGGCCCAGAAAAAAGAGAGAACACAACACAGTTTGGCATAGCATAAGGAGCATTGCTCAGGGGCTTACCATTTCTTGAGTTTTCGGTTTTGAAGATATTGAAGATATTGCTCTCAGGATCGTTATACAATGCATCTAAGTCAGATATGACGATACCCATACTAATGACACTCCATAACTGTAAAACAATGCGGGCTATAAAAAGGGCTATAAAAACGTGCAGGAGCTCTTATTAAACACTTTATCAGCATGATTACAATCTTGAAATCACTCTGTGGTGGTATGCAGTTTGCAAAAAAAGGGCATCTATTTTTACAAAGAAAGAATCTTAAATTGTAAAAAATGTATAAATTTTCAATTTGTTAGTTGATAGTGTTGTTCTGTAGGGTCAGGTTAAACAGAACCAGGGTTCATCTGTTCTATGACTGTTTGTGGATGAGAAATTAACTACTGGTACTAACACAGTAGCAGTGACAGACGGGCTGCTACGTAAAAGAGACTATCCCTTGGGAGGAGCTACTTGTACAGGCAAATCGCTGCTGCAGAGACTCCACTTCTGAGAAATCAGCGATAAAATATGCTGACTCGCTGTCACATTGACTCGCTGTCACGTTGATTCGCTGTCACAGTTGTTCGACAGACTAAAGCATTGGGCTTTCGTTATTTAATCAGTTGCCAAAGCGAATTTTCACGTTCGCGTGATTTCGGTCGATTTGGCTAACGCGCTGGCCACTCGAATTAAAATAAAGATAGCGCCCTCTTTCACCCAACGCGTTATGCCTACGTTAGCTAGTCCGTAAACTCCAACTGTTTGTGAGTGGTAAGCAGGGGAGTCACGACCTCAAAGAGATTATCGAGAATTCAATAGCTTCAAAAACGAAAAAATGAAATTAAGTTGACTGAGCTGAGACTTGCAAGTAATTTAAAATGATCACTGGGTTTTGACCCCACCGTTTAAAAACTAGCTTTGTGATTTTAAAGAGTGATGACATGACTCTCCTCTATTTAACCTTTGCTGTCATCAATGGAATTCACATAAAAAAGGTTTGTTTGTATTGACTTACAGGATGCAATTGGCAAGTTCATTCCAAAAGCAATGCCAGGAGCCTCGATTCTTAACAAAAGCGGCCATTTGCCATTTCAATTATGCAACAACAATCAAAGGGGATGAAAACCCTTCTGGTCGATTTTTAAAAATTTCTTAGACATGTTTTCCTATGTCATGCGCATCAAGTTGTCAAGATCGTAAAAATTAAAACTCAAATACCAGTAACCAGATCCTACGTGTGCATATGATGGCTCAATTTCCAGCATGGGTATAATATTTGGAGCTGTTGTGTCACAGTGGTGGCCACTGGCGCTGAAGGGCCTGGGGTCAAGGGAACTTATTCGCAGTAGTTTTCCAAAACTCTCTGTGCACCCAGCAGGAGATGGGTACCCAACACTCTTAAGAGCTGGCGAAGGCGAATGGGGTGAGGAACCACCTCAGTTACACCATTACCCGCACAATTTGACTCTCCAACAGCCACTGCCCTACACGGCCAATGGCTAAGGTTCAACCTAAATACAGTGAAGCTTGGATAACTCGAACTGCAGGGGACCACCAAACAAAGTTATGAAAAGTTTGAGTTAAGAGCTATGCTCTCCCTTTGCTTTAGCCATTTGACCACCGTAGCGAGTCCATTTTGCTCTAGTGTATTTTTTTCCTGGCTAAACTTTTGTGAGATTTTCTTCCCATGTGACCAAAAGTTTGAGTTAAGCCCAGCAAATTATCATTACCCAGGCATGGAACACGAAACTTGGTTTGAGTTAGGCAAGTTTTCGAGTTATCCGAGGTCGAGCTAACCGAATTTCACTGTACCTCTTTTTATAGTAACAATTTTCCAAGTCCTCTTTGTTGAATGCCCATTTAGACCGGCTTCTGTCATCAGAAATATCGTTGGGACAAGACCACAGGTAGGCATGTGAAATAGAAAAAACACTCAAACTTACTAAAATCCAGATGGCACATATAATGCTGCCGGTTCTCAGGTTTCGGCAGCAGCAGCATCGGCGAAGCATCGGCATGACGACGCTGCGTCCGTGACTGTTCCTGATGAAAATTCTACAACCATATTCAGCGGTGTACTTCTTCCAAAGTCAAAGCGAGGGGAGAGGTAATCAGAGAGAATTGAGTTATGACACAGTGCAAGTCAAAATTCTTCTGATTCATAACTTTGATTTTTTTCAATCGTATGACATTCTCATCATTATGGTGAAGCCGCTGAATTAGATACTAGTTTTTGGAGCGCCGTGTGGAAGTCCATATCAATGCTCCACCCGATACAGAGGGTTGTTTTTGTTTTGAACTGGGATTCGAGCCCAGGTTCTCATGATTTCAAAGCTTTGTATAGTAAGGGAACTTAGAGAATCAGGTGATTAGCAACTTGGGTAAAACCGCAAAAACTTGAACAGCTATCATTGTCGAACAGACTAAACAAATCTAATTTTCCTATCATTATAGTTGGCTAGCTACTAATTAAAAAGGCCCTACTACGCATTCCAAAGGGCTACATATTGGAATTCCACAGCAAACCCAGTGCGGCTGTCTGGCTAGATACTGTTAGCTGGAAGTTCACGCAGCTTCTGTGACCAAGACTATAAATCACCAAGAAGGTTCTTTTAAAGATTCGCTCGTTCTAGATGTACATATTTACTCCACCTTCAGGGTGGAGCTGAACTTGTGCCCATTGCTGTATAGTTACTATCGGAAGACAGGTCTAATGAAAGACTGCATGTAATCTGTATTCAATGCTGGTGTATCCTGTGGAGGCGACAGCCTCGAAGCATTGATTCTATTTCGGATGTTAAAAGCTTATACCTGACAACGTTTTGCATACCAATATCGATCCTTCACAACGCTACAAGGTATAGGCCGGGATGGATAGAAGGTCTAGACCATATTACCATCACAAAAGTGCATGAAACAAATTGAAAGTTTTTTGTTACCAAGTTCATTAGTAGGTTAATATCAAACCAGGTGGCAACGACTTATACTAGGACCTACTCCGGCATGCCATCAGCTAAAAGTCATTCACTGCAGTACAACGAAGCTGTATGAAACATGCAACTAATTGGGCAACTTTTTTGTTTGCAATTATCTGCATTCTCTCTAGGCAACAACTAAACAAAAAATACACCAATCGGCAATCATTTTATGATCTAATAGATATCTTTTCAGTCAACATTCAACACATATCTCTACTCCCTTTTACTTTTGTATTGTTTTATTCTTTTCTTTGGGCACCCAAGTCATCCTATCTGATGAGCCTCATAAGCCTGAGCTTGTTTGGAGCTGGGATCTATAAGTGAGGAGCTCAGCCGCAGTGGAACCTGGCTGCGATCTGGATTCAAGCCCAGGTATCACGGGCGCTAGTCCAGCACTTTATCAGTGAGCTATCTTGCTATTCCCGTTCACACAAAATGTAACTCGCAAAGTTGTACAACCAAGTGCCTTCTTGATCAAGTTTGGCGAAACCCGCATTACATAAATGTCCAACAGGTGAATATCAGGAATTACTGAGTGACACGCTAGAGGTGAGCTTTGGATTGTTCAACATTAGTGGAGTGAAATCTGTCATCGCTGCTTACCCTCAGAACTCTAC
>Ga0224511_10001007_pt1 | contig 15876 bp, 14 predicted proteins | sample SF_May12_sed_USG_2_FD_169988 | JGI IMG/M metagenome (GOLD analysis project Ga0224511, IMG submission 169988) | Sediment microbial communities from San Francisco Bay, California, United States - SF_May12_sed_USGS_8_1 | ecosystem: Environmental > Aquatic > Marine > Sediment | place: USA...
CATTTTCTCCGCAAGGTAAATGGCCAATCGGTTCAGAAATAATCCTGTGTAACAGGTTCTGGATCATATGACTGTTGTATGAATGAGCCTGCTGACAGGGCGAGTATGAGATCCTGGCGGAAAGCCCTTTCCTTAACAGCTAGCATCTGAATACACGCGTAATCATCATTCCAAAACAAACAACACTCCAGAGCCATCGGCTAGAGAAAAGCAGTGGCTTAGTCGGTAGCGCTTCTGGCTTCGAACCAGGTAACCCGGGTTCGATTCCAAGTGCGTGCGTCACTTGGTGCTTTCTCCCTTATCGTTGTTAATATGGATGGGCCTCCCGTTTTTAAAGCCACGGAGTACCAACTTTATGGAGCAAGCGATGGATCATCCTGCGAAGAAGCCATTGGTTCAGTGATTTCATCTATGCAAAACAAAATGACCTTATCTTATACCCAGAGCATTCAGTATTTTATTTTAGTGTAATCTAAATGCCTAGACAAGTTTAATCTATTTTAGCGATCTCAGAACCCGGTGGTCACTGTGAAGCACTATGGTCCCCGCGGTGCTAGCGGCAGTGAGAGTGAGGAGGAGTTACCCCGACCTAAGAGACGCGCTCCTGTGAGTATAGGGTGGGGCGGAGCCGGGGTTGGGTGGAGTGAGGGCGCTCTTACTGGTATGCTATAATTTGCATGAAATAAATTGATCTGGTTTAATTTAATTCTTGTATTGGTGCTACACGGGCACTTAGTGTCACATTTAATTGAGCCCCTAAGCCTGGGGCTTGTTGGAATGGAAGGAGCTAGGAGCTATGCCGGGAGCTCATTCTGCGGGCGCTCAGCATGACTAGGACTTAAACTTAGGGTCTGTTGATCTTGAGCCAGATGCTCTAGACGTTGAGCTATCACACTATCCCTGTCAGCAACTTGATATCAATTGGTTTGTATAGATCCCTACTTATGTGCTCGATTCATGTTATGAAACTAACAGGCAAGGGGTAATGGAGTATAATTTCACGTCATCATATTCGGTTTGTGTTTTGCAGCCGGTGACTTCTCCTAGCGCGGGCTTGCATGGTGATCTCTCGGTGCACCCATTCTCAAGATTCGCGGCTGTGGTTTCCCCTCCGACTATGGACAATCTCGTATCACAGAGGCCAGAACTGTAAGAGCCAGACTTAGTAGTTAGATTGAAGTCGGTACTCTTTTTTTCTGAAATTCACAGTTAGGTTTTCCCGTTGGATATTGAATCATTTGCGAACAAGTGCTTATGTTGTATGTTAATTAATTCAAGAAGTGGTGAAAAGGTAAGAAGGTTCCACATAAGGTTCCATTATGCCTTTTATGTGGATAACACCATTATTACTCATTTGTTCCCCTCAGTAGTTGTATCAATGTATGTATTACCTGGCTGTAAACGATACAGCTAAACAGTTTGTTTGTGATGAGAATATGGCCTTTAGAGAAATAAATATTTTTTGTAGTCCTATCAGTGTAATGGAAGTGTCTAGTCAGCCTTCATCCTGCTCCAACAAATCTGAAAAGAATATGGCCGATTTCGATGGGGAAGAGTATGCGTCTGATGAAGAACTCATGCAGGTGGAGATAACTTCTTAGTTTTATGTTTGGCCCGGTTATTTGGTTATCGGATGAACTTCCCAAGTCTTTGCCTTAGTCAATTACAGCAAAAACAACCAATGGCTGAGTGGCAAGCTTCCTGAGCTTCAGAGCGCGGGTCCCTGGTTTGATCTCAAGTGTGAGAAAAAGCTTTGCCTTTCGTAATACGCCATTGGTTTCGAATTGTGACATTGAAAAAAGGAGGTCCGCTCATAAAACTACCTTCTCTATGCATCGCACGAGTGCTAGCGGAAATACTCCTAATGACTCAACCTGAGTCAAATAGACTCGGCAGACCAATTTCTACACCATTCCTGACTGCTGTCCTGTCATGAAGACACAAAATGCAGTATTTACAGAAATACATCTTTATAAGAAATGGTTAATACATTGTTAATACTTACATTGGTATTATAAATCTGCGAATAAGTTTTTGTTTTTCAGCGCAGTGCTTTAAATCCACTTTCGCTATGTTTTAGATTCATGAGTTGGGCGCTAAAGATTTCGGTGCGATCAGCGGAATTAGTGGCCAAGTGTCATCCCCAAGCCCCCAACCCGGTATGTCGAGATCATATATGAACAAACGTCTTGGTCTTTTGCAGAGCAGAAACCTACAAAACCTAGTGCGGACATAGTCCATATCCCTATTGAGTTCTTAATAGTTTGTTCTTCATCTTGAATGGGCTTTGCGCTGTTGGTACACCATCAGTTTCTGTGCTGTTTACGACTAGGAAAATTCAGGCGTCTCTGATCCTTACCACACAGAAATAGTCTTCAGTTCATTGTTTAACCACCTTTACTTCTATCTCAACCCTCTGACTGACAGAAGCACAACTGTAACGCCTTAAAGATAGAGTCCATCGGCGTCTCTGATGTCATACCTTACTCCCGAGTCAAATTATATCCGCGCTTATATACAACGAGTTCATGGGGTCATTACCAATGTAACCGATGGAATTCCAATGTGTAACCCTGCGTTGGTAAAAATAAGAGAGACTGAGAGATCATAATCATAACTATTCGGATTGAAGGCAAAAGTCCGCAAAGACCGTGAATTTTTCATCTGAAAATACGGCCTTTAGTACGAGTCAGTAATATTTTAACTCGCATAACAATGATTGAATGACCCTGTTATCGCATTATGGGGTCTGTAGGAGATGGTAAAGGGGCATAAAATAATATGAAATAGCAACACTGTGGGAGGAATGCCAGCTTCTCTTCGTATAAAGCTCCCAGGGTAACGGGACTAAACTGGCAGCTGTACGCTCACGTGATATAGTCTCTATGTCGTTTTGAACGGGCTCATACTGATAAAATACCTCCATTTCCTGCTATATTTTCCCTCTCACAGCTGGAGAACCTTATTTTGCATTGTAAGGTGGAGCTTCAGAATGAACTTAATTCAAATAAAGATATACGGTACAAAAAACTGGAAATCTCCGTAGAGGAGATAGGCACGAGTCCTTTTGTGACATTTCACAAAGTACAAACTGCAACGGACACCTCCAGTCGACCCCCCCCCTCCTCCGAGCTGAAACTCATTCTAGGCAATCGGGTCAGATACTCAACAAGGGGCCTGCTGAAAATTGAAATTAGGTGGACTGTAAGGATACACAATTCCGTTTAAAAAGATTTGTTGTTCAACTTGTGTACTTGCCTTTCCTATTTCATGAGACACCTACTCCTGGGGCTTTTTGGGCCGGTAGGAGCTAGGATTAAAGTGAGGATCTCATACCCACAATGGGAGCTCATCTAGGATTTGGACCCATGTTATTACAGCTGCGAGGTCAGCGCTTCATCACTTAACTAATGGTCAGTTCAAACCAGAAATGTTCTTTGTAAGCTCGATCATTCTCCAGGCAAAGCACAAGCTAACATCAAAGGCTGCTAGCAACCCATTTTTTGCGATTATTGCAGGTCTGACCTGCAATAATCGCAAAAAATGCTAAAGAACGTTCTTTTGGGTTGTTCTTTGGATGTTTTAAATCACTTATGCTTCGGGCGCTGTTTCAAAGAGACACCAACAACTGCCATATTGCCTGTGCGAACTATTTCCAGTTAGTTCGCCATATTTCTTTTAGGTGGCGCTGGCAACAGCGATCACGTGAGTAAGCAACGGCGATCACATGATTAGCAACAGCAATCGCATGCTGAGCTACGTCATTAGGGTTGAAGACCATTCTTTGACCGCTGCCAAAGAACGTTCCTAGTTTGAAGCGACCATAACCCACTATCCCATGAATACATGCACACGTATTGTTACAGGTGACCTGCAGATGTTACGGAGTCACTGGTCTTCTTCTCCCCCGTTATCCAGTAGTGAGCTCGAGCCGTCTATCTGTAAATACATGGATGTGGATAATGTGTGTAACCATGGCCACACACTGCTATGGGATCTCATTCAGGATGAAGTTGCTGTGAGTACAGTGGACAGCAATAAAACCTTTACCCTCGCTTTCCTGGTTTCCGTATTTGCTGTGGTTTGCTGAATTCATACCGTCAGCGAGTGTTGTGCACATATCCACAAGAAGAGAACTAGAAGACGAATTTGATTTTAAAGGAATTTCACGAGTTGTCTAACCTTTATGTAAAAGAGCAAACAAGTTGAATTCAGTGCTGTCGGCGCGATCAGCTTTCTGCTGCGGACTGGTTGCCGATTCATATATTCATATCAATGGAATAAACTATGGCCCACTCGAAGATCTATGCATGTTTGTCTAATTACAGGATCAGCTGTCAGAAGGGCTGGCTTGTGAGGCAGAACGATTGCTCGCTCATATACTATGCTTCACCGATGTTACCGTACGAATCCGAATCCGCTTTATCAAAGCCTGCATAGATAACATACAGGCCAACAGGTAAAACCAGTACGAGCTCTCTCAAACCAAGGATTTCCTGCCGTGTTGTGGGTAATTACTCTACAGAAATACCCGAACCCGAAGATTGTCTTGGGGATCTTTCACTACTGTTTCGAAATGAAGTGGGTAGCTGTGGCTCACAATTTTCTCACAGAATAATCACAGAATTTACTGTAAAAGATAAGTTTGCAGTGGTTGTTGGTGGACTAATCTGTTTTTCGACAATCGTTGATAGTCCCTCTGTCTACATGTATGGAGCGCGTGTTATGACAGTCAATCAGGCATTGAATATCCGGAAACACCTCTCGAATATCCGTGGTGTGCCAAACAACGACTGGATGTTAGTGTGGTTAACAGACAGGCTCATTGTGAGATTTGAGACCGATTTGATCACTGAAATCTTGCGAACAGTAGGTATGGGATGAAACTCTGTATTGACCAAGAGTACCCGTATGGAGCCAGTCGTTCATTGGTGATGTGATTCCTGTGGTGATGTAATTCCTGTGGTGATGTAATTCCTGCCGTGACTTCGCATATATAGTGTGTGCTAATCAGTGAATAAAAATCGAGCCGGAACCATTGTGAGCGAGAGAGAAAATAACTCCAAGGGCACATTATGAGATACCCCACCCCTTCTGTTATGGAGTTGCACTTGGTGACGCCTTGGATTCTCACTGTTGTAGGACCACTACTGTGTCTCTGCGACTGTTACCCAAGCTGATCTCATCTTTCCAGCAGACGTTCCGTGCCCATCGGGAGGTCCACGAGACTACCCTGTAAGTTTAAAAAAATGTGCTAGTAAATAGCTTGGTATCTACCATAAAGCACTCCCCCAGAAACATTATATAAAATATTATTATGTTCGTGTAACGTATTTTCATCATTTTGGCCGCAAGCCCAGCTCGATTAGCTTTGCTAACGTGTCGTCATAATCACTAAGTGTCCCGAGTTCTCTTAGACTACGCTGATGCTACACACAATAGTACAGAGCATGCCCGCTGTCATTACATGACAGTTTACACCCTCCCTCGTTGTAAATGATCCTGGTGTTTTGCCTGTTTATTGTAACAATATACATTTTCAGATATGTAGACCATCAGCTAAAGATGATGAATGTGTTCTTCTCAAATCTGGAGGAGTTTAGGCGACAACTTGATACCCATGGTGCTAAAATAGCTAGTCTGTAAGTTTATCTACATGTTATACGGCAGGTAGTTTTGACACAAGTGGTAGGCTACAGGTGGTCATTCCTACCGGTGTATTACAAGTTTTGCAAGCTTTTTGTATCATTCTGCTCAGTCACTTGGCCGTCTTATTTTACGGACCTCCTTAAGTCCAAGGCTTGATAGGAATTATGTGAGGACCTCATTCTCATAGGGTTTGCTTGGGGTCACTCTGGCGGATCTTTCGATCGTGCACTCTCGATAGGTCCTCAGCTGAAGCCTGCAAAGAATTTTGTCAACCATCTCCGATTCTTCATCACCGCTTTAAAGCCTTTCACAACTAACACTAGCGATCGTTCTATCGTACAGGTATGGGCTAAGAATGGATATTGCTGTCAGGCTACAGTTTCTAAGTTTCATCTACTCCTTTGATGCTTCACCAGCGTCTTTCTGTGAGTATAGAGGGAGGGTTTCGCTTGTAGTTACCAAGACTAGTAACCCATAAGTCCTGCTCGCATTTCGTTTATTATTCCCACAGAGTTCTTGAATGCAGTCTCATGATTGCCAAACTTGTTGAGAGACTTGTTCGAGGAAAACTTGTTCAATTCCGTTGAAGTGACAATGGCCATAGTATCACTAGGTCCACTTAGAATAGATTGTATAGACTTGACTCAATGGCCACGGTCACTTCATTCCTTTGAAGTGACGGTGGCCATAGAATAATTAGGTCTACTCAAAATAGAATAGAGAGACTCAGATAGTCTATGACCACTGTCCCTTCTAGTTTTCTCAGACTTGCTTCTTCTATTCTTTTCATTGTTTACTGATGCGACAGTTGGTTCTCAAGATAGACAGCGTGTTTCTAAGCTATCCAAGCTTTCAGATCCATTTTGAGGTACAACAGGTTTTTTGAGTGGTTTTGGACCCCCAGCACATGGCTACCGAAAGTCGTTTGTACTCATGGGCGGCTAATTATACTAAACTGATGTTCACGTATTATCATAACCATTCAGGCCTCAGCAGAGAGCAGATCAATGTCCTCTGGTCTTGTCTTGCTCTGGACGTGAATACTTGTGATTTCCTGCTCAGTTGGCTGTATAATCAAGTCAGGAGTCAGGAATCGCATTCCCTGTCCCTAGACTCTCTCAGATACATCTACAAAAGCAAGGTGGGTGTATCTTTATTACTAACATGAAAACACTCTAGTCACGCAGATTACTACATATATAATGAATTTTATGTATCTTTAGTACTAACATAAGCTGGAAAAAAATCACGTCTATCACTAGAATTTTCTTTCATATCCCGGCCAAGTGTCAGTGTTATGCAGAAATGGGCCTACTCAGTCTTTTACTCAACGTTTCCAGGGTTGCATTAGGGAACTCTCTGCTTGCACCCACATGTCCCAAAACCAAAGTGACTATGGGTGGGCCACCATTATTTAACTTAGCGATCCAAGTTTCATCTGAACGGAGAATCTTATCAGGAACCCAATGCCCAGTACGCTATCCACTAGCTACTAAGGAACCATTCCACCCTGTTATACTAAAATGAATGCTGTTTCTTTGTAGTTTTCTTCGCTCAGTCTAAAGGGTCTGACTATGACTGGGTTCAACCTGTTCAGTCATCTGCATGTGACACTGACTCATAATGAGATCGGTCCTGGAGCTGCTGTTGAAGCTGACACTCAGCTCTGGGATGTGGCACTGAAGTCCCAGAGTACCGATGTCAGCTTGGCAGCTATAGATTATCTCAACAACTGCTACATGACGGGTTAGAAATAAACTCTATAGTTCATTCAATTTGAAATCCGAACGCGTATTCCTCCAGTCATAGATAGTCAGGCGAAACTTATATTATGTGTGGAGGACTCATTTATAATATACTAGGCTTAGACGTCCTAGTGTAGATATTGAAACTCCCTGTAGACATGGGGACCTAGGTCTTGACTGTTATGAAGAGCTTTTGCACCCGTTGGCTACGCGTGATTACCCATTCTGTCTCAGTTTCTGTCTAGTCACTTTCAGCAATTATGAGAATTTCTCCGTGTGAACTGGCCGTCTCTTGCCAGAGGCAGAGATTTATGTTGCAGTGCATCAATTTTTAATGAAACTTGGGATTATCATTGCTCAGTTGCTTTAGATGGCTCAAGAGCCATTTTCTGGTCAGTATGACACATGCTCACCCTTAGCTGCCTGAATATCCATTCGGATTTTCAGATTGGATAATCATTTCTGAGTCACTCATTGTAGTTGTTATGTTATCTTTAAAGTCTGTGAGTTGAGTTATATGTTATACGCCCTCAAGTGAAATAGAACTAAGACCTGAATAAATTTCAGCTAGCAATGTTATCGTCCGTGTCCGATTCCTGTTATGGAGGAAGCCCCTCGTCTAACCATCAGCAATGAAATTACTGCAGCTGTCTTGGACTTTCCATACTCAATGATATTGAAGAATCCATGCACTGATAGGTTTGCGCATACTTTTTTTTATTGCAGAGAATGGATTTGAGAAGGAGAGAGAATTTGTCGAGCGTTGTATGTCCTGTTTGATGACGGCGCTTCAATCAGTTCTTACTGATTGCGACACCAGCCTTCAGATTATCGACCGAGGCCTGTACCTTCTGAAAAACCATGTGGAGAACTTCAGGCACAAATACTCGTGCCAGGTAATCCCACACGTTCATTGCCCGAGGTTACATGTATTAACGGGATAGCTCAGTGGCTGAAGTTCTTAGCCCATGGTTGTGAGATCAGAGATTCAGACCCCTGTTATGCCAAGTTCTCAAGACCCTCACACAAGTCTTGGCTTCTACCGGTCCTAAACAAGCTTCAGGAAGACCAGTAAATAGAATGACCAATGGCCTGTATAGCACAATATAGCAAAAGAGCGAACAGTTTTTAGATTCTGTATGCAAGAAAGCCCGAGTTCTGCTTTCCAACTACCCTTTTATGACACTTTTTTCATGTTGTTACATCGCTGTTTTGCAGTTGAAGACATTGCAGCTCAAAGGAGCCGGAATTGTCTGCCACCAAAATCTGCCCGTAGAAAAGAGCACTCCTGTAATAAAAATTACTCTGAATGCCCCTGCATCCAAAACTGTGGATGCACTTGGCTCTAACTACAAGGTAAGCTTAGCTGCCATTACATTTGTCAACTATAAATTTATATATTGGGATAAATGAGTAAGTCAGTGGGTTGGCGGCTTAACTCGTAATTATAGTCCTTGTCTGTTGTGTTCTCGCTGTAAGTCGCCCACAGCTCCTTCTGCTTCAGATTAAGCCATGAGGTTGAGAGATCCGCTGAACAGTATGCCCATACCCCCATTGTTAGAAAAAGGAACCATTCAATCGTGCAACATCAATTTAAAGTTGATCTCTGAATACCCACAGATGAACCTCTGTATGAATTTGTTGATGCAGGTAACGGCTGAAGTGCTATCTTCCGTCCTGCTTGGTGAACTGAGAGCGTATGTTACATGTTGGTGGCATAAGCTTGTTCGGGTAAGTGCCTTACTCGTGATCCTGGTTCCTTTTCCCCACTTTTAACGTGCTAGAGGTCAGCAGTATATTTTTTACTACGTCGGTTTTAAATGTCGGAGCTTTCCGCACGAGGTTTTGGCGCAGTCGTGTCGGGCAGCGCTAACATCAGACACAGCTTGTCGGACGTGTTTGGCGGTATGGGTGGACACATGCGCTTTACGCCCAGTCGACCTTTCAGCCCGGTCATGCTCTATACCTGATTATAATGTTATGACAAAAGGCGCTAATTCATTCACCAGAGTGTCTCCCTTTGTAATATTGTTCATTTGGGAAGGCAATTCCTTATAAAAAACTACACTCAGCCTAGAGACCGAGTCAAAAACTCGGCTGTTTGAAACCGGTTTGGTGAAGACGAGTAACTCCCCCCCTCCCCCGCGCGTAAAAGTTCCAACCTCATTTGTGTGACGTTTTTCTAGTAATGTAATAACTTCCTGTCTCCGTGAGTCACAGCAGGACAGAACAGCTGTCAGCCGACCTACTGAGTCTTAATGGCACAGGGTTTCCAGGGGTGTGTCACTGGAAGACCTTTTTCCTACACCTACGTGGCCCATAAAGAAGGAAGCTCTATGTTGCATACTAATTATACTGTAGAGGCTCCTGTGTTTTTCTGGTGACTCGAGCTTTCCTCTGGCAGTTGATACTGACCGTCACTGTCCGATCTCATTTTGCAGGAACAGAAAGGCAGAGAGCCTCCATCAGAAGGCGCTAGTACTGGAGTCATGAATGACCTTCACATTCGTCTGATCGCTAACGGCCAGGAACTCAATTCGGAATCGGATAAAAAAACGCTGCAGCAGCTTCAGTTCAAGGATAATCAAGTTAATACAATTTCCACACTGCTAGTAGCTAGGGCCATGGAGTAACCTTCCTCTAGTTTTTTGGCTAACTTTATTGATAACTCTATGACTGGAGCCCATATCGATGATAGCTAGATCGACCGAGCTATTATTCCTTCAAAGTGGGAGGATAACTCTATACATGAGGGAACTAGTTTGTCTAGAGACATGAAGTGAGATTTTACTTGAGAAACCTTGAGACAGAGCATTGTTTGCAAACTGGTCTGCGAGATAAAGTCTGTACACGTCACATATCTTCAAAACTGAAAATTCGAGTCAAAGTATCAGCCCTGCAAAGTATCAACCCTGCAAAGGATCAACCCTGTTCCGAGTATTCACCTTACAAGATATCTCAGCGGCCCCAAATGCTTAGAATTGTGAATTTTATAATGTACTAGTAGGCCCAACCATAATAAATATGCATCTGTTGTAGCTTATGTTGGTTTCCGTGAGCGCTAATAGACGGGGTAAACAGGACCCGGCCCAGCAACCATTACAGATGCACCTCGTTCCTATGGTGATACTGGTAGAGGAACCTCACTTTGAGAATCTGTTTACGTTAGTCGAGGAGCTGAGCACTCTGACTAATGTATGTAGACTTATTTCGTACTGTGGTTGCGTCTTGTTGACCTGCCTCTGTTATGAATGGCATTGCATGGCACATTTCATCGCCATCGTCATTGGCTCGTTGATCCATAGGTTTGTTGGCTTCAGTTTGGCAGCCCTCACGAAGTTGTTTCCTCCTGGAGTTTAGGTGCTAGGGGGGGAACTCTCAATTTCATCTCATTTACAGCCACTCAAATATACTACACTGTGTTGACATCATAAAGTGATTATGCATACATACATACATACATATATATCTTACGGTGGAACCTGTTTTAGAAATTGTCACCCAGTACAGATGACTGTGTGATATTATGTAATCGAGCGAAAGCTCTGTCCAGGAGAGTATGGGAGCTACTGATGATGCTTCCCACCAATGACACCATGCAGAAAGCTATGAGTGGGAGACAAATGGATTGGCTGAGTAATCTTGATGCTAGCAGACCACCAAAATTAGTTTACTGTCTGCAGGTATGTATAAAAGACAACCCATGATTCAAGTTATTTAAGCAAATTATCATTTGCATTCGCAAAACTACATTTAGGCGCTAGGTTGATTAAAATAAAATAAATTCTTTTCTCAAACCAGCTAATGGGTGGTTGGGCACAAATTTCAACAAACACGCTTGAATATCAGCCTCCATAGTTGACGAACCCGGAGCATAGCAAAAAATATCCAATTCAAGATAATCTACAGCACTCCCTCTGGCTAACCCACTGATAGGCTTTCATGATTCTGACAGCTAGGCATATCCTTGCGCAAAGTCGTACTGATTACTGTATATGGCAACCAATGACTAAAAGGATAGAGTTGTGCTCCGTCTTTTTATTGGCTTGTTTGAGCGCAGAGTTGTTTGGGAGTGAATCAGGAATTTTTGAGACCTTTCGCAGATTATTGAGTCACTGTCCAGAGGAGACACACGGCATAAACCTAGCCTGACTTTAATGACAGACAGGGAACAACAGCAGCATGTCGTGTTTAATGCTGATGCGGATCATGCCCAAAACAAACAGAAGTGGAGTGCCAAGGTGAGTGGTGCAATGCCCACCATGTTTGATATATCGTAGTCGTGGCGTTCTGTTTTTCTTGTGTAGAGGAGCATGATATTTTAAATGCAGTTTGTTCGTGAATATATGACCCCTGAACCAGTGAACACTTGTAGTAAGCGCAATACACCATATTTCGCCTTCTTTGTGTATTGACAAACGATATTTGATCTAAGAAAGCTAACATAATTTGATTTTATTATCTTGATGAAGGTGCTTATAAGACAGCACTATCTGGTAGACTGATGCAAGAGAATATTATCTTTTTTGTAACGCTTCCTGGATGATACCATTTAGGATCGTCATGCAATCCAATGATTTGATGTATCAAAAAAACCTGATATCTCGCGTGAATAGGTGGCTTATAAGTGGAGAGGCATTTTGATTTTGTTAAAATGGTCCCCTGTTTAGGTTTTGTCTGTTTGCAGTCTTTAATTCAGTTCTTTACTTTGCTGATAAAAACTTATGGCTGTTCTCAATTTCAGTTTGTGCAGGGAGGCGGTCTGGCTCATCTGTTTGAGATTCTGGCGTCTAAACAACTGTACACAGAGAATTCCCATTGGAATGAGGTAAGCTACACTCATTGTAATGTCGACCACGTAACTAGGATTGCGGAATCAGAAGACCATTCATTTAACTCCTGGTTACGATGGCTCCCTAATTCCTCACATAATTCCTAGCCTCTACCCATCCGGAACAAGCATCAGGCTTAGGAGATCCGGTAAGTAGGGTGGCCAAGTGTGCTCATTGACCAATAACGGAAAATCGGAAAAAGACTAGGCATTGAATTGACACTTTTACATGTTTATGCCACTCGGTTGTAACATTGATGCTGTTATGTAGTGGTCTCAGGAGTCGTTGGCCTACCTGCTGAGGCTACTCAGTCAGTTCGCAGTAGTGGCTGTAAGTGAAGACGCTACTACACCTGAGCAAACGGAAAGAAAACGGCGCGAGCAACGCAAGGTTATACCCAAACTAAACCAGGTAAAACCGCTATAGTTAACCCTGCCATGGGGTGAACAGTTACGAATGCACTTGTCCTTCAAAGTAGACATATATACAGGCATTCCTGAGGTTTATTTAGGGGATGCTGGCTCAACATCAGAAAAAGCATAACTCTCTTAGAATAAGTTTACCTAAGTATGTGATATATTTTATATCTAATTATCATGGCTGGCATACGCATGTTCGATTGCTCAATAATGTTAATAATATGTGCGAGTTGTTTTCCCATCCAATCGAGCCTACTCACTTGACTCGAAACATATTGAAAAAATAGACCACAATAATGGGATAGTCTAGTGTCTAAAAGAGGCGTAGTGAGATAAAAATACTACGAGGTTCAGGCCTGGCCATGCTTAGGTTCCGTTCTACGCTTCTTGCAGAATTCCCCAGGTCTCCTTATTTCAGGACAAAACTCAGGGCAAGTAGCGGGTAATGAGAAACATTGAAGCTGCTGCCCAGCCTGAATGTATCATTCTGTTGTAAATTTTAGGTTATGTTGGACATGCTTTCAAACAGGTACGAGGATATCTTTGAAATCATCCGGTCTCTAATCTACGAAGCCGCTATGCCTATAGAAAAGGTGTCTCCCACTTGGGGCCGACTGGAAGGTAGGTAGTTCTAGCTGTGGAATTTCAGCTGGCAAAATACCGAACGCTTGCAACTGTGACTCAGCTTTCAATCGATTTCTTGAAATGTTGAGCTTTAATTTAAGCTTGTTTCCAACAGATGCAACTGCTTTGTGCACATGAGTGGTATCATGCAAGACACTATTAGAGAGTTTGCGAAACCGGAATTTTAGCGATTCCATCCACTAACGTACATGACTCGCTCGGTGAGCCGTTCGCTCTCTCATCCTGAATCGATATTATTAGTGATATAGTACACAATATGGGTGCAAATATATGAATATGTCTGGTATATTAGTTCATAACACCTGTTATTGCCTACAACTGCAGCAGCCTTATTTGATTGAAGTCGAAAAAGAAAACGTGTTTGGTATCATCGTACAGAATTCGGAAGAAATTTTGTACTAATGTACCGTAACTGTCTGCATTTGAGAACCAATGATAAAATTTGCGGTCGTTTTCCGTTTACGTAAACTCGACTCCCCAAACCCTCTTATTATTTCAACTCCTCCTTATCAAGGATGACCTTAATCTTTTATAGTGTTGAATAATGCAATGGATTTTCTGATTAACTGGGCATACTCGGACACTCGGATAAGAGAGAGCCTCGTTGCTATGGAAAAGCCAACATTTGTACAGTGGCTAAACCGACTCACCTTGCAGGCCCCTGAGGTAAACAAGCGGGTTACTATTAAACTAGGGTGCATCAGTGGCTTAGTGCACTAGTTTAGAATCGGGAGTCCCCTATTTGATTCCCGGTTTAGATCATCACATTAAATAAAGGAGGCCAGCCTATAGAGTAAACTTCTCTATGAGGCACACGGGTGCAAGCAGAAGATCGCCTAATGACACACTCTGGGAAACGCTGATTCAAAGACTCAGTGCCAATGTCTGCATAGCCCTGACTCTGGCCAAGATACCAACGAAGGCGACTATTCAACTTCTCCGTGAAGAAATTACCCAATGGTGAAAATGCCGAAATTCTTTCCTGACTGAAAACAAACCTTGTGGTGACCCAAATTATTCACTCATTCGAATTATTTTAAATGGTGTGGAGTTGTCTTCTCTCAACTTACCTGGGTATTTTAATATAGCGAGTTCAGTTGTAACAATCTCATTGCCACAGATATATTTTGATCCGCATTTACAATTGTTAACAAACCATAATATGGAATTAACTGGTCTTACTCATTGCTCTGTGTTCAGTTTCAAACGTGAAATCACTTAGTCATTATGAAATCGGCTCAATTCTCTTTGGTCTGACAGAATACGATGCGTCAGGCAGCCTGTGATGGTTTGTACAGCCTGTGTCGTGGCAAGTGTGAGGAACCACAAACATCAGATCTGTATCTCGTCTCTACTCTACAAGCTCTGCTAGGTATGTCTAACAGAATCTACATCAAAGGCATTCACTGGCAGAAGAGGACCACATTGAAATCAAAGCGATAGGAATTTTGTCATGCAGAGTTGTCCTCTTTTTTTGATAAACTGCCAATAGAACAATTGGCAGAACAGGAGCTTCATTGTGTAGCACAGTATTGATGGCGTCACGCATACCTGACGCACAATGGGTTTCAAACGAGAAGCCATTTTGAATTCAGCACGGCACGCCGAGAGATGCACCTCTCGGCTCGGTTGTTTGAGGCAACCATGAGAGGTCTTTGCGATTACATTTATTCTTACCAGTGTGCATTGTCTGTAGAACTCTTGCCGGCAGCTGGGGAGATGAAGCCATTATTGAATGAGCCACAAGAGCCGGAAGACAGCCGTAAAATAAGATTAGGTGTATCAACTCAGGATCTGCTGACATTGATGGCTGACCTGATTGGCTGCCTTAACGAAGTTACTTGTCGGGAGGTGAGCGCCGCCACTTAGTTATCTCCCCTGTTGATATTGGATTGCTCACTTGCATATGTCAGCAAACAGTGTTATTAGTTCGCTCAATTTATATGTTTAAACTCAAACCCCCAACGCCCCCCCCAAACACGCCCAAAACTCTAAACTCAAAATTCCCCAGCAATATATTACAGTGAATGGTATAATAGTTCAGAGCGCACCCTTACACAGGCAGGGTGCACACTGCATGAATAATCGTTTCATAAAGTTATCCTCTACCGATAACGCTAGGCACCCAACTTATCGATTGTATGTCCACTGTTTAACTGTACATGGATGTCATAATCACATGACACTCTGCCTTACTCCGGCCGCAATAGCCTCACATGAAAGCCGCTCATGTTAAGCATGTCCCATGTCTCAGGCATCTGGTCAATATTTACAAAACCTAATCACACAAATATCTAATGGCATCGGAAGAAGGGTTACCCGACAGTGATTTAGCAGCAAATGAGGAAATATCCCCTAATACCGGTAATGCAGATCTGTCTTAGGTCAGAGAAAGAAATTGGTACCCTACCCCCTAATCTGCGTAGCTGAACACAAGTCATTCAGTTGATAAATCCAACTAGATAAGAATTTATGTGGGTAAAAGTTAGTTGGACGTTAGATGTGCATTGTTGCTCCTCATTGCGCTAATTATCATGTAACTGTCTCTTTATTTTGCAGTTTGAACTTGACGGCCTGGCAGCTCGC
>Ga0224511_10001008_pt1 | contig 15875 bp, 10 predicted proteins | sample SF_May12_sed_USG_2_FD_169988 | JGI IMG/M metagenome (GOLD analysis project Ga0224511, IMG submission 169988) | Sediment microbial communities from San Francisco Bay, California, United States - SF_May12_sed_USGS_8_1 | ecosystem: Environmental > Aquatic > Marine > Sediment | place: USA...
ACCAATATCTTAATATCTCTTATTATGTCAATGGGTCCAAACTATCATAGATTGACACACACGTTTTCGGTGACTTGATATTAACACATACACTTGTCTACATACCACTAATCTGTAGCTTGTCGTCTCCGTTTTTGTCCATCAGATCTATAAGGTTATCCAGTTCCTTATCGGTATGATCACCACCGAGAATTAACCTCAGCTCATCCTTGCATATATAGTCACTACCGTCCGTGTCAAAGACTGCAATTGTCACCATAACAACATACTGTAAATTTATAAATTATTCCATGATTTTGTATTATATGATACTTTACAGGGTTCACTGTTGTGAAAGTATACTCTTCCTAAATCATTTTAAGTTCCTCTTAAAACTCGACTATTATTTCAATACATGTACATTTATTTCAACTTTCAAAACAATATGCAACATGCCTCGTTGTACATGTACTTTGAGTTTTGACACACACACGTTTTAATCTATCTTTTCTAACCACTTTTATGGCGACTGATAGACATTTCACAAAGTCTGGTTAAGTTGTCCCTCACATGTGAATCATGTGAGGAGGCAGCCAGTCGCTTATGAAATAAAAAAGGTTAGTCCTGATAAACACAGACACAGTGAGGGGATTTGGCGCATTGGTAAAACACTTGACTGCCGAACCAGGCATTGCGAGCTCGTTTCCACACCAACTAGAATTAATAACGATGCTAAGGTGTATCAGTTCTATATGCTGCGCACGTTAAAGAACCTGGTTTGTCATGTTTGGTGGGCGCTTCAGTATCTTGCACTATGGGTCACTAATAGAAACTAACACTCTAAATGCCCTGACGCCTAATGAGGATGTCGAAGAGCGTCGTTTAATAAACGCATTACCCCACCCCACCACACAGGACTGACCTATGTGGTATAACTTAAACAGTGTTAAAAACTGCGTTAATCAGGCAAACAACAGAGACACCTACCTCTCAATGCCTCTACGAGTTCATCATAAGGGTTGCCCTGTGTAAACTTCATCTCCTTGGCCTCCTCGCGGATCGCCTTATACTCCTCCAGACTCACACGACCGTCCTCTACACGGGGGGAATAGATGTCTCAATATCATCGAGTTGTTTACATAGAACAGTTTACTTAATAATGTAAATACAGATTTTTATTTTCCACATTGTGCAGGCTAAACAAAACAGTTTAGATAATTGTTTGCATAAATCCTGCTGTAAGCTTTTTAAAGAACACAATTCTATCAATTGCCAAGTAGATATCTAACAGAAAATCAGCATCCGATGCAGACAATAGTTTTCCACAAACATATCCGTAACAGATAAAGATACATTGCACTTAGATAGTATAAATCATTGTTTAATCAAGAACATTACTAGTGTCAATAGTTAAATAAACTAAATTATTCTTTAATTGTTATATTTGAAAGTTGCTAAATACCATTTTTGTCAACTTTCTTTCTGAATGCTTCTTCATCATTGGGAAGTGGATTGCGGCCCTCTATATGAAACAGCCTTAAAATCGAGAAAAGATATAAAGGTGTTATATAAAAGTTAATACATTTATAACTAATACTGTATTAGAAATAAATATGCTGTATTACTTTAATGAACAGCTTCTATACATCCGAGGTTGTTTTTTCCCTATTAAGTTTAAACTTCCTGAGAACCCTTTTTCCTCAGATTATTCTATCAATCAATGGCCGACAGAAATGTGTGACCTGATTTTGAATAAAGCTAACACAATAAGCAAAAGGGTGTATGCAAATGCTTTTATGAGGCATGTTTATTCAAATGATAGTGATAGCTTAATAACCTGCGAAATATTGTTCCTGCGCAAATGATATCTGATAATGTCACAATTGGCATAGAAGTTAGAACAAAATGAGTTCTTCGATCTCAGTATGACGCGACATGGTCACACAAACGATTTGGTCTCCACGAGTTTAATACTGACACCCACAACAGCTAATCCTTTTTTTCACACATATACCGTGATTCGATCAATGTACCTTGACAATAAAAAGCTATAATGTTTAAATAATTTGGTACTTTTTCTTGGTATGGATTGAATTGAAACCGAACATCTTCTTGTCGTATAAATGACAGCCTTGGACAAATGGCTACATGACTTACATGAACCATCGGATACTTTTCGTTAAAGGTTTTCATAAATATATAGTATTGACTCTTTTTTGGGCGGGCCGTCGATAGGTCAATTCCACTATTCCGTGTATTGAACTGATCTCTCATACACCCGGTACGTACTGATCCACATACACCCGGTATGTACTGATCTCTCATACACCCGGTATGTACTGATCTCTCATACACCCGGTATGTACTGATCCCACATATACCCGGTACGTACTGATCTCTCATACACCCGATACGTACTGATCCACATACACCCGGTATGTACTGATCTCTCATACACCCGGTACGTACTATTCCATCATACACCCGATACGTACTGATCCACATATACCCGGTATGTACTGATCCCTCATACACCCGGTACGTACTGATCCCTCATACACCCGGTATGTACAGATCTCACATACACCCGATACGTACTGATCTCCCATACACCGGGTTCGTACTGATCCCATATATACCCGATACGTACTGATCCACATACACCCGGCATGTACTGATCCACATACACCCGGTACGTACTGATCCCACATACACCCGATACGTACTGATCTCCCATACACCGGGTTCGTACTGATCCCATATATACCCGATACGTACTGATCCCTCATACACTCGGTACGTACTGATCCCTCATACACCCTGTACGTACTGATCTCACATACACCCGATACGTACTGATCCCTCATATACCCCGTACGTACTAATCCCACATACACTCTGTACGTACTGATCTCTCATACACCCAGTATGTACTATTCCATCATACACCCGGTACGTTCTATTCTATCATACATCCGGTACGTACTGATCCCTCATACACCCGATACTTACTGATCCCTCATATACCCTGTACGTACTGATCTCGCATACACCCTGTACGTACTGATCTCGCATACACCCGATACGTACTGAACCCTCAAACACCCGGTACGTACTGATCTCACATATACCCGATACGTACTGATCTCTCATACACCCTGTACGTACTGATCCCTCATACACACGGTACGTACTGATCCCTCATACACCCGATACGTACTGATCTCACATACACCCGATACGTACTGATCTCTCACACACCCGGTACGTACTGAACCCTCAAACACCCGGTACGTACTGATCCCTCATACACCCGGTACGTACTGATCCCCCATACACCCGGTACGTTCTGATCCCTCATACACCCGGTATGTACTGATCTCTCATACACCCGGTACATACTGAACCCTCAAACACCCGGTACGTACTGATCCCCCATACACCCGGTACGTACTGATCCCTCATACACCCGATACTTACTGATCCCTCATATACCCGGTACGTACTGATCTCGCATACACCCGGTATGTAATAATGTCGCATACACCCGATACGTACTGATCCCTCATACACTCGGTACGTACTGATCTCACATACACCCTGTACGTACTGATCTCACATACACCCGATACGTACTGAACCCTCAAACACCCTGTACGTACTGATCCCTCATACACCCTGTACGTACTGATCTCTCATACACCCGGTACGTACTGATCTCCCATACACCCGGTATGTACTGATCTCTCATACACCCGGTACGTACTGATCTCTCATACACCCGGTATGTACTGATCTCTCATACACCCGGTATGTACTGATCTCTCATACACCCGGTATGTACTGATCTTTCATACACCCGGTATGTACTGATCTCCCATACACCCGGTATGTACTGATCTCTCATACACCCGGTATGTACTGATCTCTCATACACCCATTATGTACTGATCTCTCATACACCCGGTATGTACTGATCCCACATACACCCGATACGTATTGATCTCACATACACCCGGTACGTACTGATCCCTCATACACCCGGTACGTACTGGACGACGGCTTCGAAGCTGATACAGCCATCCTCCCCCTTGTGCTCCTCGAACTGCGCCTCCCACTCTGAAACGGCCAGACAGACACTTCGTAACGGGGTTTTATTTGATATTTTCTATCTTATACTTATATGAGGATTTCTGACATTCAGATGCCTTTTAACAAATATGTTTTGGAATATGATTACATATTATATAATGTACACGGATGTTTATTGATATCGTTTGAACTTTTTATATAGCTTATGAAAAGTGAATATTGAATTGAAACAAAAATAATCTTTAATCATATTTGAAACGATGGGACGTGTCTACGTACTGGCGTTTTCCTCGTCTGACATCGTCTTGATGCTGTAAGCGACCGTCTGACCTGCACCAAGGTGACACTAAGCAAATACATTTCGACACTTGCGGTATAAGACAATGACACTAATTATTTAACGAGGGAAATTGCATTGTGTATAATGTGTATCTTTATATCGTGAACCAAAAAAGCTACTACTAATTGAGTACTTCAATTTGATTGTATTGAAATTCTACATGTGTATGTTCGTCTTTATTTACATGTACCTTGGGCACCTTTCAAATTTTGTTGTTAATATTTACGCCAAACATATGTATATATAGTTGCTGATTGCATAAAAGAAACTGAGCTGAAATAATAGTGAATGTTGTATTTTTAATTGTTTTTAATTGTTAAATCTGCTAGGTTTCATACAAAACTTTACTTATTGTATTTAAGAATATCATACGTTTGCCTAAACCATGCTGTACGTATAATTATTAATGTTAAACATTTTTGTCGCCATTTTAAAATTAAAAATACCTTGGTATATTTACTATAACAAACGTAACGAATGTAAAAATACCTAATGGTTAAAGAGACGTTTTCATACAACTTCATACAGGGGTGTCAATATTTATGCATCAGCTTATCGCATACCTGTATTGCAAATATCTTATATTAAAGAATTGGTTTGTCTAATTGGTAACCAATAACAAATTACCGACATCAGCTTACAGCTTACACAAAGGCTCAAAATAATAAGATAAACGCAAGATATTCTTTTCCCAAGCGGCATTATTCTTATTAGATGTAAGCACTTTTGTAAATAGTATAAATATTTCATCAAAGTGCGTATTCATACATGTTACATTTTATACTTAAAACGCGACAAAAAAATATTTAAAAAAAAAATCTTGATAATCTGTGTAACTATCAAAAGTAGACTGCAACAGACACATTATATTTTTAAATCATAATAACAAACAGGTTCACAAAATGTCAAGTAGATATTCGATTGCCAATTAAGACACCACATTTTGCCATGATAAAAATCAAAGTAATTTATCAATGAGTCAATATGTCATTAAGCAATATACAAATAGGAGAAAAAATATCACATACCTTCTAACAAGCCAACTACCAGGTAAATTCACCAACGAATACCTTTAGACACAAATATGATATAGTTCAAATCGTATTTTCGATTGTAAACTTACCAAAATGTAGGTTCTGTCAATAGCTTAACATTTGATAATTATTCAGATTGAAGCGATCTATTGATTATCAATTGTCAGACGATCTTTACAGAAGACTGTTATGATCGATATGTCGCTATTGGGCCGTCATAAATTGATATCATATTTCAGAAAAGGAAATCACGTATTAATTTTAAGGTTTAAAAGAAAATCAGCTCTATAGTTTCAATTAAGACAATAAGGGACGAACGTTTTGATATGATCATTTTATATTAGATCCCTTAAAATATCATATAGATCTGTTATAATTTTAATCTGCAAATAATTCCATTCTGAATTTGGATAATTTGGTATTTCAACTGACTAAAATGATAATTATGAACCACATGAGTGTATAGTATCTCGACACTTGTATCTTTATCAATGTAAAATGCTAAATATGTACACATTGAATTGCAACATTGTTGATATTCAGCGCCTTTTTGCCTTCACTGTGTTGAAGTGCCGTAAAACCTAACTAATCTGTTTAAGTGAGTTGAAATCATAGACATAAGAAATATTTATTTATATGTCTATGGTTGACATACAATCTTTGTGAGTAATAATGCATTCTTTATTACATAACTATAATTTATGAGCTAATAATGCATTCTTTATTACATAACTATAATTTATGAGCTCTCTAATATTACACCATCATTAATCAATAATAGACCGGTGATCTCAATAAGTGAGCCAAACAATATCACTGTCAGAACAAGGCCGTGCTATTTATTTATTTATTTATTTTTGCCCTGTTTTACCTAACTTCTTAACTGCTTTCAATAAGGAAACTGTGGACATATTTCCCGTGGATAAGTCTGAAAAAGATCTTATGTTTCGTCATTAGACTACTTGGTTGATGGTTGGCTTACCAAGCGATTGGACAGAAGGCTTCGTTTGGTAAAATGGACAGCATGCTCCACGCATGGAACTATTCATGTAATGTTATTTGCAGAAAGGTCCTTGACAGTCTCTTAAATGCCGTTCAGGCCAAGGAATTTGACAGTGTCCACAGTGCAGAAGGAAAACAAAATGTTGGACCAGTTTGAACGTACAGGTGTCATTACAGACGGGGTTGTTCGAGCAGCATCACATCATGGAGTTTTCAAACTTGCCTTTGTCTGGTGAAAGGTTTGTTTGATCCGAAACTGGAACCTTGTTTGAAGGTGAAAAACGAAAATAAAGAAAAACATGTTTGTAATCTTATTCCAGATGTCAGACGTAAAAAGTTAGGTAAAACAGGAAAGTCGACTCCGACTTTGACTCCAACAAGAGACCGCGTTATAAATCTTACATCAGCAAATTTAATGTATGTAGCTCTTTAAAATGAACCATTTCTAAACTTAAAAAAAATAAACTCAAAACAATTTGCCCAAAAAAGAGTCATGACAGGTGAAATTCGTGATACATTAATACATTAAACTACTCTGGACTGTCACTGCAAGGACAGTAAATTTTACAACTGTTGTAGTAAACCGTTACTACCTTTGGCCTCTCTGATCTGATCCCGTATCGCCATGTCGAACCATGTTGTTGGCAATGAACGGGACAACGACCTTTCCCTGACCACCAAGCGTGTTACTTTATAGCGGTTCATCTAATATTCCAACAATAACGTTAGCAACGATTATCATCTACCGCGTATTAAACGTGCACGTTTTGTTTATGACCACAAACGAGTTATTGAGATGTGTCATGCATTAATGCTTTCGCTGATGGTTACAATAAAATGTCATGCTTGTTCAAGTTTTTGATGATCCTCAATAATAGAACATGTATTCCATTAGGCATTAAACTATGAAGGACAGCAATTACTAAATTTAGTAAATTCCTTTACATATATTATGTACACGTCTTGGAAATGTATATATGTTTATGAAGTCATGTTTTTAAATGAGTTTAAAGATACAAAACCACAATTGTTAATACTTTAGTTACATGGCTGCGTTTGTGTGTAAAATAAAAGACGATGACTGATAAATGAGATGATGTAGGTTTAATAAACCGATAAAAGGAAAAGCTCATAGGAAGCATAGTCTGCATGGGAAAATAGCAGCCTCGGTTTTATTGAAGCTGTTTGATTATGTCTTTGATGTGTAATCATTCATTGTTTAACATTGTATTTGAAAAAGTATTTGTATACGGACTTATATAATATTTATTAAAATGGGCGCTCTATTGATACCTAGTGACCGAAAACTAGTTAAGAAATGATTGCGTCATTGTGATTTAATTTACAGCAGGAACTTTCGTACCTATTTTCTAAGTGATAATATGTCATTTTCTTCCCAGGACACCAAATACTTTGGTTATGGGTTCGATGCCAATCAGGGACTTACACATTTATGAGTAATTATTGTTTATACGAATGTTATTATATATAGTAAAAAAGGGTACCTTTTTAGCAGTGGCGGTTCCCGAATTTGACCTTACGGGGGCGTCGACGGTTGAAGTATGAGTTATTTATGTTGAGTCTGATTTGGCCATATTCATAAAAAATGATTTAAATATTAAATGCGAGCGAAGCGAGCAAAAATAACACGTCGTACAGACGTTGCCATTTTCACAGTTAATTTAAAGGCATTTTTAAATTGATTAATACCTATAACTGAAATTTCAGTTTTATTTTAGAAAAACTTATATTTAAAATGGTAAAAGTATTCCATGAACTAATTTGCATTTTTAACAGACAATTAAAACAACAGTATTGTCTTATTTTTATATTCTATAATATGAGTGCGTGATAACTGCTTCAATACCGTCGTGACGTTGAAAAGTGGGGGTGGTAATTGCAACATGGCCATATTGCTATGGGTGCCATTTCATAACCGTTTGATGAAACAGTTTCATTTTTGGAGGTTTATTCCAAAGATGATTGATATTTATGATTGTAATTCATGTGTCTTTGTATTTTGTAAATCATTAAAGTTATAAGCACAGTCTCATTATATATTGAACATCCCTCGTAGTTTTATATTAAGATATATTAATTTTATAAATAGTAAATTTCTTATGTAAGAACACAATAAACTCTCTGTTTATTTGGATTTTTTCGGCGTAGCTGTCTAAGTTCACTTTTGACCTACATTTCTGTATAATGACGTCTGTCTGGGATTTCAGAAATCCGCGGTTCTATTGGATGATTTTATAACCACTGAAAATGACGTGTGTGGAAACAGAGAAAATCCCGTTTTCGATTGGATGAACCTGAAACGCGCGAAAAAATAAAGGCCACACTATTGTAATGCATGTGCTTTACGAAATTTTGCTTTGTTCGTAGATTAAACTTTGGGGTATTGCTTTCTAAACTGTTTTTTATAATAAAAACAATAAACTGTTACGTGTCAAACAAAATATTTTATGAATAAAATAAATCACGTCTCCAGATGTGAACCGGTTAATAGTTAAAAATCTGACACATTACCCAATAATTATTAGGCTAGCCTCACTACGTCCAGATTCCGGGGTTTACACAAGAAATAAGTTTGTGCTGTAAAATTTGCAAGAAGGTTAGATGTAACTTTGGAATTGAATTGAATATAAAAGGTTGAATTTCACTATTATAAGTAATGAATTAAATTAAACCGGGAACAGTAAAAATCTTTATTATATGAATAAATTATATTATTGTTGCCCATGTTTGCGACTATGAGTTCATTTGTCTAGTAGAGATTATTTAACGCAACAACTTTTGAGTTGAAAATGACATTTAATGTTATTGACTTGAGCATGTGCTTTGTGTTTAAGATAAGACTTGCAAGTTTTTCCTGCCTCTGTCTGTCATGACAAGTAATAATTCTCCTTAAAGGAATTTGAAGACAGTCTAACAAAGTTGGCCACAATAGCTGTCCACTGATCCTTGACAATAATTATTTTCTGTTATCTGTGTAAGATATATGTACAAGTACTTAGCCTTGTGTTATATTGTTTCCCTTTTTTAATCCAACGCCGTTTGTCTTTTTTAAAGACATTTCTTGTTATTTTCTGTTCTTTACTTTCTAGCATTTAATACGTCTTGTACATCAAAAAAGTGTTCTGACTAAAACCGTGTTGTCGCTCCTTATATACTGAGTGGCTACATAAGGCGTAAAAAGTTGTTTGTTTCCACTAACCCGACCGACCCTATTTTTTGAGCCGATCCTAAACTCTTTTTTTGTGTTCGTTGACGACTTTAGAGCAAAAATATGAGTTTCGGTACGAGAAAGGATGTATCACGCTCTAACCCACTAGCGGATCCAGGGGGGGGGGCGCACCCGGCGCGCGCCCCCCACCCCCTAACGGCCGCGGACTTATGATTTTTTATGCCTAAAACGCTAATTTTCTCTTTTTTTTTCTTCGCTCGCTTCGCTCGCGATTAATATTAAGCATAATTTTAATAGAAATATGGCCAAAACACGCTAAAAAAGGACTTTTACTTCACCCTTCAACACTTTCAATGATTTTCTTACCCCCCCCCCGTTGACAAAGTCCACGCCCCCCTAAGGTCAAATCCTGAATCCGCCACTGTAACCTACTTATTTTCAGTTTACATTTATATGTTGTCATGTTCCACATAAATATGTGTTGCTAGTATTTTGACGCAATGTTCTCACATTTATAATTGACTAATGGTTGTACGTTAAAAAGTTAATAATAAAAAAGGTTTGCCGACCTACCTTACCTATTGTTTTAGATGTTAGTGGGAACAAACAACTTTTTTGGCCTAATAGAATGATGCAAACAAGAGGCGTAAAAGGCGGGAAGCTGAGCGGAGCAAGATACGAAGGGAAGTTTATGTAGGAAACTGAGAGGACCAAAGTTATAGAGAGAAGTTTTAGCGGGAAACTAAGCAAAGCAATATATCAGAAACTAGGCGGAGCGTATTCAATACAAAAATCTATTAGGAGCAAAGATTAAAGTATAAATGTAAGACGGAGCCAAGTCACATAATACAATACAAATTACCAGTTAAAAATCAAAATCATCGTGAAGTTCTGGACAGTTAAGAGCAAATTTAATATTGTCAAGTATTTTAGCGGCGACAAAAACTGTCAGCGAGCCATACGGTGTGACAGTCGCAATATATAGGTGTAATTTGCCAAATTTTATAACAGCCACTTTGAAACATGCAATGCAGACGAGTTTTGTGAATGTGGAATGTAGCTCAATTCCAGTTATCTACTTTTAGTTTTTTAGAGATGATGACATTAGCGTGTGCAAGGGGGTGAACAACAAATATCACGTGACCACAATTACAAACGAACGCGGTGATCTTCACTCCAGATAGCAGGTAGTAAAGTAAGGATTTTGCGACTTTTGTAGAAAAACATTTACGTATTCAAGTAATCAAAAGCACATAGACCGCCTCTGCTTTTCATCGTTTTATAACATGCTTTGTAGATTGAAGAACTTTAAAACACAAATGGTGTCCTGCTTGTAGAGAAAATGCTTAAATGCCGTTTTAACCGTAAAGTTTATTGTTTGCAGCATTTGGGGGAAGTATTAATGTAAAACATGTGCAATGTTTAGTTAACTATCACGTTTAAAGAAAACGAAAGAAAAATGAAAAATATTGGCGTATGGTCACCGTTCACACAAATTATAAGGAAACGTGAACATTTTTTTCAGATAATGGCTGACATTCATGTTATTCATGACGGCATCTCAAAGCAATCTATACAGCTTTTTGTTTTTAAAAAGCATTTGTGTTTTCCAGACAAAAGGCATCCCCGTTAACGAAGGTTTGTGTCATGTTTATAGAACCCAAGCCTATATTCAAGATGTAACAGGTATAAGATAGCATATTAAAATGCTGTCAACAATATGTTTAGACAAATCGTGTTGCTTTAGGCTACTCATAAAATACATGTCGTATTACTATAAAAAGGGAAAGGTTTTGTCGTTTTAATTTCATTAATTTAAAATGAAATTGTTTCATAATTAATATAGTTGATATGTAAAAAAGAAGAAGTATGCTCGCCTGACCAGGCATACATGGTTGTAATCAAAAGTAAGTCTCCATTTTCGTTTGCAGTTCTGATCCAGTGATGTGCCTTGTTCATTCACCGTGGTGTAATGTGGCTTTATTGTTATTATTTGTGCACTTTTACGCATTGTACATTGAAAATTACATGTGTGGTACCGCATCAATATCTTTTTCTAAGAGTTACACCAAGTTTGTGGTTCGCTTACGATCATTTATTTAGTTCTTGTTGAAACGATTATAAATGCTTCAACGCTTCAAAATTTGCTTTCATCAGGTGCTTTTCTACATGGCTGTAATATAATCTGTTTATTTGTAATATATAATGTTTTTATTCAAAATAGTATAAATAAATTAGAATGTATTACATTTACAACTAAATAACTAACTATGCGTTGTATTTTATGTTATTTCATATTATTTACAGACAACTAAAATACATATTACAATGCATTGTTAATAAATATATGAAAAATGTGTAAAACGCACTAATAAACTGTTGTTAAACAGTTCACAACTCATATCATACAAATATTCATTTGCAAATGATAGAATAATGCAGTTTTTTAACAACATTAAATATAAAACATTTGATCAGTCAATTGGGGTTTTATCAATTAGTTTTTCGTCGAATGATTCAATTTCAACTTCAATTATATGTTCTCCTACATCGGTAGCAATATATACATGTATACTTATTATTCAAATATTTTCTGTTGTCTTTTTATGTGAGAACAAACACTTTATTTCATTATTTTGTTGTTATCTCAGTTTCATCTCCACAAACTTCACAGCCTTCCAATCGTTGAAACCACGCCATACTGGTGATGTGTCCAAGAGTTTGAATGGATCCGTTAACTGGTACTTCCCGTTCATATTAGAATGGTAGCAACGATCATGCCACCAAGCACCGGTATAGCGTTCGGCGCAGTTACCATCGTAGTTATCGTGATCGCGATCCTTGGTCGTGAAAGATTTACCGTTATGATATGCCAAAGCATCCCCAGCAGTTCCACTGTAGCCGCTCACTGAAATCGCGTAGTTGTCGCTTTCTGATGAGATTCTAAAAGATGTATAGTGTGCATAGGCCTTGTTCCCCGAAAAATCTTCTAAGTCAATGCGAAGCTCACGCGGTCTGTCTTGCGTGGCTGCATGAAGTTTCTCAAGTCCCCACCAGAATTCAGATTGATTTCCAAACCCTTTCTTATATTCCTGCCATTCACGATAGAAGTCAACGGATCCATCGCACCGCCTTTGGAAAACAATCCACCCACCGCCGTCAGTTGTCGTGTCACAAACAACAGGGGTTTTATCGAGTATTGGGGAACTTGAAACCAGAAGATTAACGCCTGAAACAGATTCTGATTGAGAACAAGTATGTACGCCCGATAGAGTCTCATTCAAAATATCGCTCGACTCCGATGTCTTTTGTTTTACTTGTTGTTGACATGTTTCGAATGCAAGCTCTAGCGCTGACAATTTCTGGTTCAAAGTTAGTTCGGTATTTTTTATCAACACTGTTACGTCCTTCACGGCATCTCGCTGTGTGTCCATCAATCTACGTTCTGTTTCTGCTATGTCCTTTGTAATGTCTTTTTTGGCAGTGCTAACATCATTTACGATTTTGTTATTCATTTCGGCCTTAAAATGTCCCATTGATTGTGTGCTGTCTAATATGTAAGCTGACAATGTGCGGTTCGTGGCGTCAAGCACCTGTGTTACGTTTTGGAATACGTCACGATTTTTCTCCATCATCTCTTGCTTCAAGTCCATAAAATTCTTTGTAACATCCACCATTGTCCGATTCATTCTACCTGCTAATCTGTCATAGTTTTGTGTTAAATCGTTTCTTATCCGTGCATTCTCCTGTTTTTCTTTTTTAAAGGCCAATCGTAAGTTCACTATCACCGACGGTTCAACATAGGCAAGTTGTGTTTTTTCAACGCTTTTTGTGTTGGCCAATACATGGTCGGGCGTTACTGATGAACTCGTGTCGCAGCCACACGTTTGTCTCAGTGACTCCAGTTGGTGCGTCAGCGCCCTAACATCCTCTCTGCGGTGTTTCCGCTCCATAGTCAGGTCTTCTTCAAGTGCATCTAGACGATCTAGGACACGACTTAACGACTGATTAACTGATTTACCAAGTTGAAAATACAATAACAAAATTAACACTGTGCAGAGGTTCACTTGAAACATTATTGCAAGTATTGTAAAATCCTACACGTTCAGTGTTTAAATGTCTGGAGCAACTTCAGCAATGCACAAGTTGACTACACGCGCCAGGTTTTATGAATTGCGGGAGCAGACGAATTATGTTAACACAAAAACATGCAGCATATCAGTGGCGCACGTGATGCCAACCAGTAACCCATGTGCCAAGTCTCACATGCCAACATACCACGCGAGTTCTGCGCAATAACCGAGATCTACAATACAGCCAAACGTATGTTAAACACTGGGTAAATATAACTTCAGGTATGCTCTAAACTATGCAAGCTTTAGAACGTTATATTTCTCGCGAAATGTAAGTGCTATCAAACAACGTTGTATCGTATTCACGAAAATATCAAAAACCAACAAGCCAACTTATCACGATGAGTTTGTCTGTGAAATATTTAAATATTTTGTTAATCAATAGATCTAAGTATGTGTTTTTAAACAGTTTCTTAAGAATCTTTTCAGCAAACTTATAGTTCACGTAGATCCCAATAAAGCACTGCACTAATGAACAAATAAAACAACACATTTTGGTAAGCTGTTTTGGTATTCTTAAGACTAACCTACCCGTTAACTTTAAAATTAATGGCGAAGGAAATGACGGCAAATGCAAGTAATTGACATTAACAATTTCTAGAAATGTTTAAGATGCAGAAAATTTTGATATATTGTTCCTAAAGTTTTAATTAAAATAAAACAATCATCAACAAAAGCCTGCTATATACTGTCTGTATAGATGTTTGATATTTTTCTTATGTATTGCTTGCATTTACATTACGGACAATGTCTCAATAGTTATGCAATGTAGGTACCTATGACGTTTACAATGATTTAATGTTAATTAGTTCTTTCACTCAGTCTACACATATCTATATCACACGAACAGGACAACCCTCGTATAACGTGCTTGATTGCATACTACCTTGATGTATTCATTCGTTATATTTACAGGTATGAAAGATAGTGTCAAACTATTGATAGTACATTTTGTATTATTTCACAACCCTATGAGTTAAAAACATCAAAATTACAAATATATATTAAGAAGCAAATCTCATCAGAAAACAAAATACGAGACGTTCTATTATATATTTTTGTCTATGGAAAAATATAGAAACTCGTTCTCGCTCTATAGCACTTGCCCCTCACTAACTATCGTAACTATGCACTTCCCAACCCCATCCTAAATGTTCGACACAGAAAATAGCATGCCATTCATATGTACGTATTTCTTTTGTCAATGTATGATTTTATATATTTGACATTCACGAGAGTCGTCAGTTTTAAAACAGAATTAAAAATATGTCCCATTACTGCAATTTACTGTCTATGACTTCTGCAACATTTTGTTATTGAATATCAATCAATTTATATTGTAAAGAGAGTTGTACTATACAGTTATATTGTTTCTATTTCTTCAGTTAAATGAGCTTACAGGTTATTTGAAAAATAAAACGGTAAATTGATTTGATATATTGCGTTTTACCTTTATTAAAGCTAACAAAATATAGTAATAATTATCTTATTTGCACAGTAACATTTCTTCAAAGCTGACATGGTTTGGTAGAAAACATCAAATATGACCGCATATAACCAAAATGTAAATGGTAAATGCCTAAACCGCCCTTATAATCTACATAATAAAACATCTAGTATCACAAACACGCATACAACAATACATTTCCGTGTACATGTATAATGAACGTGTTAAACACATTGTATTGTCTGAGTTTAAAATACCAGTATAACAGTCCTAAAATGATTACATTACGGTATGTCATTTCCCACAATGCGGGCTGAAACCACACTTCCTGCAGACATGTCAAATCCAAGTAGTATGTGTTTTCTGCATGTACACATCTTTCCGCCCTCGACAGAATGCAATTCTTGGTCGGATATGTTTTAGGACCAAATAACCCACTTTTATTACTTCCGGATCTTTCATAGTAATCGTGGTTATAGGTCAAACGTCCACAAGTTATTCGACATCACAGACTGAACCATTGGACACCAGAAAAAAAGGCATTGGGTAGCCATATTTTAAGAATATTTAATAATATAAAAAATGAGAAGGTCACTTAAAGTCATTTGGACATTTGTGTAAGTCATTCAAATGTGTCTTTGCTTTTTCATCAGTGTCC
>Ga0224511_10001009_pt1 | contig 15871 bp, 5 predicted proteins | sample SF_May12_sed_USG_2_FD_169988 | JGI IMG/M metagenome (GOLD analysis project Ga0224511, IMG submission 169988) | Sediment microbial communities from San Francisco Bay, California, United States - SF_May12_sed_USGS_8_1 | ecosystem: Environmental > Aquatic > Marine > Sediment | place: USA...
GCCGTAAATATCTAAAATTGTGTGTATTAAATACAAAAACAAAAATTAGTCGCATTGCTTTCTTCACAAACTATTATAAATATTACCCTCTCCCTTTTTGAAAAGTACATATACTTTTGCCATGTTTGGAGATAGAAAATCTTCAAACCAAACTTTTTATGCAGTTAAATTGCTTTTAAACACTATGAGTTTAATTAATACTCGTACAACTTGCGGCAGTATGTTGTCATTATGCCATAGTCCGCTATTGTACCAGTCCTGTTTCAAAAATCTGTTTCTAGATTTGCTGTTATAACAACAGCCGGATCCACGTTTCCGAAATCCCCCGTCGAAGTTGACCTTTCAATGTGGTTCATGACTATGGTCATCTGGACTGAATCATTGAAACGTTTACAGAACATATCTGATATTAATTCATAAGTTGTTCGTACTTTATAAAACACGTTGCTTTTACTCAGATAAACCTAGTTGGCGTAACAGTACCCTTGCAACACATTTGCTAAAACTATAGTACTTTCCATTGATATACTGTTTTTGTAACGACGTACCATTCTGCCCAGAATAGATCATATTTCTTTAAATTGGAAAGTACAAAACAACACCGATTCATAGACGCATTGAGGCAATGAAATAGCCATAAATCAAACAAAGAATGACAATTGTTAATACAATAGTAGCCCTGCCGTGTTAACAATCACTCAAAATAGTAAACTATGTTCTTGGTTTAGTATATATCCCCTTACCCTCTCTTGAGATATTTGACCATATTATATTGTATTTGGATCAGAAACTCATTTGTTAGCAAATAAATCGGCAAAAGTAAATATGTTTGATTGCAGAAGACAATCTGTTTTTATTTCTACATGTCTAACTAATAATCTTTTTGCATTCGATTACATGTTTCAGTCAGATACAACGAACACTTATTTCTTTAATATAAAACAGTTCTATTCAATCACGGTATCAAAGGCATTTCAGAAGAAACTATGAAACTGCCATTGACTTTGTTCTTCTTATGATTCACTCTTGTGTTGAAACTGTCATTCGCTTGCGAGAAGACAGAGGCTTGAAACGGTGAACCCAGGAACGCCGATCAGGTGGACTGCTCGTTATGATATGACCTTATCGGTTAGAAATGCGACAACAGACTGCTGGTGTAACTGCTTAGCAACGTACGCATACGTTTTAATACATGTTATACTCCATTTCACAATTTAAGTAACAACTTAATCATCTGCTTAATTGAAGAAAACATTTTTATATGTGAACCTTCCATAATACATAAATGGCAATGTGGTACTCAATATACTTTAATTTGCAAAGATGCAACTTATACATATGTTTGAATTAAATTTACTGTTTAATGCAGTCGATTTGAAAGTTGTAACCATAACAGCTATATATGTTTGCAGTAAATGTTCGATAAATGGTATGAGGTATATAGTAGAACGATATTATGGAACACTTGCGGACAGCTGAACTACATTCAGCATAACATTTTGTTATTTATATGTGATAAAAATAATCCTAAATGTTTCTTCTGTTAATTGGTCTTACTAGTGAATAACAGACGATATAAAATTGGTACCAGGTTATGCCTTGCTTGTGAGGCTAGATGTAGCTTTTCCTGTCCCTCACACCACAGGTACAAAATTGATTCCATCTGGAATAAGTAGTCGTTTGTGGGTTGTTTAAGTACGGTATTACAACGCAGTAAATAAATGTATCGTCACTCACACTTGGTTAACAATAATTATACAACATGTTGAGGAATTGTAGGGTTATTAAACGTTTGTTTTCAATACCAAATTAGCGCATCAGATTATTTTTCTCTAGTGGTGAAAGCTGTCTGACAGTAATAGCGTTGTTTCTCAGAATAAATGTGATACGGTTTCTTATATTACTCACGAAGTTCTTGAGAAAGGTACTTTGCTTAAAACACTGGATAATTTTTATATTATCTTAATGTCTCATTTAACAAGGAGATACGCAATATTCCTATATTTGCAGCATCCCTTAAGGGTTATAACAAATAGTTTATGCTGTTGTTGTAAATATGATGTACGTCGTAGCATTTAAACTGGATAGCGTATCAATCTTAAATAATTATAATTAGTATGTGTTACGTGTGCAAGTGCATATTTGAAAAAATAGTGTTTAAAGTATAACCAACACATGTGACTTAACTCAACTACGATAGTTTGTATTTCATTTTAAAAAGAAAAAAATCGATAACATAAAAAATTAAAACCTATTCACATATTATATGTGTTGACTAGACATCAATATAGTTCCCCTAAAAAACTTACCCCGCTGGATTTTCAGCAGACATGTGGTATATAAGTAATTTATTATTGACTTCCAGTGTACTTACTAGGTACAAATCTCACACTGCGTTACAGAAACCGTTTGAGCGTTAAGAAATATTTTCCTAATACAAATGTAACGGAAATAGGGAGAATAAGTAAATACTTAATTTTCTGTTTTAATGCTAGGGTGAATAACGTTTAGACATATATAATCCATCTTGATGACATTTGAACATATTCTCTGTTCTCGCATGGCCTTATTTTCATATTCTCGAGAACAAAAGTGTTTATTAAAACATTTAAGCGACGAAATACGTGATAATGAATTAATATTTCTTATTTTCGATCTTAATATTAACCATTGTATATATACAATATAATATTCAATGTATGATCATGGTCTATTGTACAAATTGAACTAATATAAGTATCAACAGTATTGCAATAACAAGCGTTTAAAGTATTAAAAGTGCACCGGAAGCAGCAGTTAATGAGTTTAGTATTGGGCCGATACATAGGACGTTTTAATAACTAAGAAATTAATCATAGGCACATCTTTCACATCTCCATCCATGCTATTGAATTAAACAAACACTCCGTTGCTTATTTGGTAACCATTTCACATATATATTTGTTTTGCTGCCAAAAAACCGTTTTGATAAGGTGACATATCTTATGTATGTACATAAAATAATAAAATTACATATTATTCTAAAGACATGGTTTAATTAACGGCAGGGGTTGTCTGCAATTCGTCTACATTGATTATGTATCCTATTTCTTGCCAACGTAGAAAATATCACATATCTGTATGTTGCCATGTTACTTTCTATAATCACTTTGAAAAAGATAAATATTAACGAAAGCTGGACGATTAACGATAAGTCAAGGAAAAAAATACAAGATATAAATGCCTTTTTAATGCAATCAATGTTTAATATTGTTTTAAAGAAAACTACAAAGAAGACAAACTTTTTCGCAACGTTTACATTCTGATTGTCCCTCTATCCCATGCAAATAAAGTCATAAAGACAGAGTTGAAGGTTCGAACGCATAGTTCATGTTTTGCTTGTCTACTATAAAGAGGTGATTAGATTGTACAGTTCGTTTGCATGATGTATAAGCCTAGGACCTATAGGTGACAGGAGCAGATAAAGACAAATGAGGTCAAGATATATTCAGTAATCATTTCAGGTGTTCTATTTCCGTGCCTGTTCAAAGACAATATGTGTGTTATGTAGCATTTATAGCAGCTATTAAATGCATGTATGTGATTTCTAAAGAAGTCTCGTCTTAAAAAATCTTAAGTGCACTTTATATGAATGGTTTGAACATTATAGAAAATGCAGTTAATAAACACACTTTATGAGTATATGAACATAATAAGGTGTGAGCGTATGTACTAGGCGAGTGATGTAGGGTTATATGGGGATAAGCCGCTTGGTCTTACAAAGCAATGCATATATAAATTACTTTAACTTAAAACAAACTATAATTCATAAATTTAGTGTGAACTGAATGCTCTCCCAGCCATATGGGTTCTACTTAGATGGGTGTATTACCTTGAATTGTTTCTGCATGGAATTGTTCGTCCTTTCTGTATTGCATTGTTCTTGTTCCATGAAGATAAACGTATTCAATAGAGAACTTCCTTTTATCATACTTCTGTTCAACCAACATCTGATATAAGCCAGTGACAATATCAGGCTAAATTGATAACGATACGCTCCCAGTTCTGTATCAGCTTGCCTTTTGTAAGTTAATGAAGTAACGAGGCCACGCTTCTATACGTATAATGTTATCACGACATGTGACCTACAAACCACATATTGAACAATCTCGCCATTATGTTGTTACAATACACGTTTTTACGCAGGAATCATGGCGTGTTATATTTTGTTTCTTAATTTAGCGCCATATAATAATATATTAATGATTCACGGAAACTATTGTGAACTGTCAATGTACATGTCTTTGCAAATCGAGTAATTTAACAAGCGAAAATCCAATATGTTTTATCTTTAGGATATTAATTTACACAAAATCCTTTGATGTGCTAAAAATAAAATTAACAACAATATTTATTTTACAGCCTGAATTAATTTTAGAAAATTATCTTCTTTTATTTTGTAACTGCTGTCAATGCATTTTACATTATGTAAAATAATATCAATTGTAGCCGTTTTGTATGCGCACGTTATCATAATACAATTATTATTTAAAGGAAATGTCTGTCCATTATTTTGTAAGCAGGATCGCTCCTCTGATTGATATTTTTGCGTCTACATGCTTTGCTAATAATATTATCATGTTCTTAATGTATAAACATCCTGTTGCACATTATTGTGATGTCACATAACGTTTAATGCATTTTGATTTTACGAACTCCTTTGATTTATTGTAATATCCCTATGATATTTGGATGTTGATGATGTTAATGCTTTTAAATAGACATAAATCTGAATAAGGCCGTCTTTCTCCTAGGTGAACTACTTCCAATTAATTTTGCCCGTCTTTTGTATCATATGTATCTAATATTAAGTCGCCTTGATGCACACGCTCATAAAGTATGCCCAACACACGCTATTTACACCTAGTGATCTTCCCAATCTCCACTATTTGATAAAGCTTTACGTTCGGGGCTGCATAGGTTAATACAGAATAAAGCATAATATAGTTTAAGATGATTATGCCAAAAACTGTTTAGACTTAAAGATTATAATAACACCTTCATGGTATTTGATACACGCATATGTGTGTTGTTAACCTATGTTTTACAGTTGTCTAAAGTACATTAAAGTGATGCCCTAGATATAGAAATTTCGAGAAAAAATCATTACAGAACGAAATTTACTGACACGCAGAACAATTGAATTCGTGATCTTGGTATATAATATTAATTAAGTTATGCCATAGATCTGTTGTATTTGCTCATTTTAGACCATTGTTTAAAACTATTTAACTGTTTAGTATAACATCGTCTTATTTTACTTGGTTACATATTCAAGCAAGTTTTTTAATATTTGTTATCAGAAATAGATGTGTCATCATATTGTGTTCATTTTTTGGTTTTGAATATATTTGGTATGTTATTTGTCACTCAAGCATGACAATATAAAGAACCGCTTAACGTGCTCTTATTTATTTAGAAGATCAACATTTAAACCAAGTCTTGATCTCAGAAAATGAACCAAATCTTTACAAAGCTTGGTGAAATCGATATCCAGGCGTGGTCTATTCTGAGCGGTGTGCAAAGGTCTGTGTCCATACCTTAAAGTGAGCTTAGTTTAAGGCATACTACACAATGCGTTAAGCTACCTTCTTGGTGTTTTGACGTGTGTAACTTTGTTTGTTTGAGAAAAATACAGACATACATGGCATACTAAGGTTACACCCCTGTTATCGAAACCGGTTTGTCGCGGCTAAACGTGTATACAGTTATTCTTTACTTGCAATGTAAGAATATTTTTTTTAGTTAACATTTAAATATACCAATAACGCTCAACAGCGAATCGCGGTGCAGTGACATGCCATCAGATGCAAAAGATCTATGTTGAAACCGCTTATGTCACTGATTTATTCTAACAATTCTGTTTACATCTATTTCATTCACTGCCCAACCTGACCTTTATATATCTTGAGACTGAAACAGTGACACGAACGTTAAAGTCGCTTGTTGATTAGTGACTTATCGTATTAAAGACATACGTTTTATTGGAATCTTCATATACTTATTATCACATGCTGCTCTGACCGAACAATATGCTAACACTTTCAATACCACATGTACGTATATGCATGAAAGGTAAACATCGAGAAATGCCATACTTGCAAATATTTCTTATTTGTCCCAATAGCAGCACAGTCTGATATCTTTTGGCAGTTCAGAATATATCTTAATTCGCAAAACAACAATATGTCAGACCATATTTGTTCCGTTGCGTTTCATTATGGAAACATACACGAATCCGCACAAATGAATAATACATGACGGTTTTTAGGTGGAGGCTGTAAAATATCGCCATATACTACACCATTGTGTAGTAACATTTTTCTGGTCCTCATGAATCATGGATTGTATTTGTTTACATTTTAAAACAGAGTTCCGCTGATGCGCTAGGGGGCGTCAGTGGTGTGGGTTATTTCAATACTATTGATGAACAGCTTCAATACAACCGAAGCTGCTATTTCCCTCATGCAGGCTGTGCTTCCTGAGGGCTTTCCTTCATTCCAGTTAAATTTTATCTAGAATTATTTTGAAACAAAAGTTGTTTCCATGATGTCAATTAGTATAAATGTTATCGTAACGCTTATAACACTTGAGTTTCGGACTTTTGATGCAAAGGCAGGAATAAAATGCATTGTGTTAAAGTAGTACTTTGTAATACTTGCCACACACCCTCGTATTGTTCACAATGTGTCAAAGTCTGAGATTTTATGTCTCATTGAAGAAACGACCACACTTAAAATAATGACGTCAAAATAATGCATCAAATTACATGGTATTTGAAAAGAGTCTCACCGGCCTAGAAAAACTATTGAAAGCTATTTATTATCAATATTATTTAAAAACATGTTTTTGCAAAGTTTTCACATTAAATTAATCTCATATGTGGTGATAAAATGCATCGTTCTTAAACTTGACACCGTTTATCATGATTTAGGTATGTATTTAAACTGTTGATATTGACATAAATAATAGAATATTTCTATAATTTATTTGAAACTGTTATCTTCAAACATAGCCCTCTCAAATAATACCAGTTTTCAATTTAGCTAAAATATCCAATTGGACCAAAAATGTCAGACTCAGACACATATTAACGCACACTGTAAACAATTAAGTAAGGAATTACTGACATGCAAATGTACACTTTAGATTGATTAAAAAATGTGCAAAATCAAAGCTTTAATTTAACAACATATGGAAATGTAGAAATTTGGCTACATTTTGTGCATGCACAATAGCAATTTGAACTGTTAGTTACATGTGCAAAGCACACCATAAAGCAATAAATGCATTTTCCCAAACGGATATTGGTTTCTTTAAAACCACACACATGCTCATATGCACTTTCCTAGAACTAATGCACTATGGTTTCGGGATAATTCAGCAACAATTCGGCGCAATCTTGATTGTTCTAAGCCCCTTATATATTACGTCTTAAATTCAAACTTCTGGATTTGAAGTTTAATGTTTTTCCCATTAAAGAAGTTAATCATCTAATGAAAAAAACATACGGGTACCTTTCCATCCAGTGATGTAAAGTGAAATATACACAATCCACATTGTTCGTACCACGTGCTCATACATTAAAAGGTTGTACCACTTATAAAAACACCATGTAACTGTACATGTACACGAAGACAACATTCGAAATCTATATTTTCGTTACATTGTATTCCTAGAAATTCATGTCGACTGTAGTGCAATTGGACAAAGTTATGCGGATGCGAAAGTTACATTCAGAGACAGTTCTGATTGGAGAGCAAATGTGTAATTAACAAGTTAAGCATTGAACGCAAGCACATTTTTACCCGTGCAAGCATCACGCAACTGTTTACAATGCGTTTTTTTTAAATCAAATGATACCTTAATTGACGACTTCGATCGTGTATAATATTTCTTGACACTCAGTTCATATTTTCATTGTAAAACAATCTAGTTTGAGTCTTCCCTATATGTAAGGACGATTTAATTTGCAACATACTGTGCTAAGTATGTGTTCTTTGTTTAATGGCTGGACATCAATTGCTATATTTATATCATAATTGAACTACAATTATGTATGATTGCCATAATATCAAGTGTGTGTGTGTAAATATGTTATATCATTGTTGTATATCTTCCTTTTTTGCTTTGAAAACAGACAATTCGCCTTTCTGCCATCGGAATACACCTACTATACATAACGGTTATGCAAAGAAAAACAAGGTTTTACCAACGATTTGTCAACTGAATTAAGGGGTCAGTAATAATAGATTTCCTCACTGAACATAACTTGACCAGTTTTTACCGTTAATTTTGATATTTTTTCATTTTTTGTTTTTTGAGCATCTGGAGGACAGCTGCTTTAAACATAACAAATCCTTGAAACGACGCTCGTGTCGACTGCATACGATTATTTGTTAATATATCAAGATTTCAACAGAATAACATTCATCCAATCATAGACAACTTAATAACTTCGATGCATGGACATATTGAGGCAGTAGTATTGGCATAAAGCATTTTACGACTGACGGATTTTAATACAATAGTAGAAACAACATGTTTATAGACATCTCGAACAGTCTGGGCGCAGTTTTAATGCATCAATGCTCACAAAATCTAGTGATGGCTACCTAAATGCGATTCTCTGATGTACTTTTTTGATTGCTACAGACATAGTTGTTTGTTCGTTTAACAATTGTGATTGTTTTCTTTTACACACGCAGCATTTTGTATTACAAAACTGGCATTAACATTACTGCTTCCCATTTTTACATTTACATTTAGCAAGTAAGCAAAACATTCTATGGTTCTCTTTCACATGTAGAACGTTTGCATGTAATGCCATTTTTTACCAAGACTCACAAATATAATTCTTTAAAAACCCGCTTGAAATGTCAGCTAATGAATGGCGTGGAAAACGGGCATGTTTGCTTTAAAATGACCAGTTTACTAAGTAGTAAACTGATAAAATGGAAAGCTCTCAGGAAACAAGGCCTGCATTAGAAAATAGCAGCCTCGGTTGTATTGAAGCTGTTCATCATTAACACCACATTTTTCATATCCTGCACTATCAACCATTTCTTATTTACCTGCAACTTATTTAGTTAAAATGTGATTGACAAGTACCGAAAATTAGAAACTTGAAATGAAGCGGGTGTATCGATTGATGGCGTTGAATAATGCGTAAATGCTGGTGCTCTTTACTACTTGTTGAAATAGTATCCTGTTTAAGAAAGTAAACATTCTCTATTGATGACGAGTCAAATCAATATATATGTATAACCAAACTCTGCATGATATTGTTATAGTCGGAATGTTGATGAATGAATCATATATTACGTACAAGGTAAAAGTGTCAAACCTAACACCGCGTGTTGCAAACACGATATTTACGAATCTATTTAGCAACATGTAAACCAATGTTGATGTCTTTTTTATCTTAAAAACACCGTTTAAAATTCACCAATGCAATGACAATTGAACAGGAAAAATAAAAATTACATTAGGGTCAAGTCGTTAAGGTAAAGTGCTATCCTTATACATATTTCAGAATCTGGGCACCTTAGCAACTCACTAGAGTATCTCCAGACAAATTGTTTTGACACAATGTCCTTGTAGTACAAAAGAGTACACATCCGTGCATATAGACGCCAAAGTAATTGCTAATCAATGACATGTAGTTTGCTCTACATCTTACACGCGATTTTGCAATATTGGTGATACATACATGTAGTAAGTAATTGCTTAATGGGTAAGAGAAACACACTTTATGTGTAAACATACAAAGGTATATTAACAGGCGGTATCATATACTATGTAACTAATGGTTTTTCCGATATTGGACGTCTTGTGTTGCTTTATAATAAGGAGACAGTTTGTGAAAGGGCTATAAATGGATACATGTAGTTCCTTAACTGTCAATCATGATAATTTATAACAATACTTGTTCGATTTTAATCCACTGGATTCGGGTTATATTTTCTGGTGACAATCAGACGTAATAAATACAAAAGAAAGCGCGCATGTACTTCATGTTTGTTATAAACCTTATAACACGAACAAAAAGTTTCAGAAAGAGGATATTGGAGTTTTGCGGCACTATGCATTGTAGTTTTGATAAACACTTAGAAATGTCGTTGCATGTTACCATTAAACCGAAGCAAATAAAATAAATGATTTTAAAATATACGTCACCCTGTCATTTCGTTCCTCATTCAATTAACACATTGTTTAGACTCTGTGTTACCATGTTAAAAACAAGGTTTTGCAAGCCTATGGAAGTATATAATGTGTTATTGGTTAATTGTTTTTAAAACATATACAATGACACACTTTACTAAGATAACACGTCAAATCGTCTATGCATAAGTGAACATTGCTTTGCTGTTCCAAAATAAATGGTTTTGCAATTGGAACGTACTTCCTACCAGCATGGGTTAAGTTAACATGCATGAGTAGAACTCAATAATTCAGAAGAAACATGTCCCCCCGGAACTACGATCGGGTGTGTGTGAAGGTGTGCAGCAAAAGCGTCGCCGTCTTCGTCTTGTTTACAAAGTGTGCACTTTCATTTACGTTTAAGGTTGAATGCCTCTAGCTCACGCGGTGACATAGTTTGTTTTGGCTCTTCCATAAGAATAAGTACAATTAACACATGTACGTGGACTGGTTGCTTAGATTATATCACGGCGGTCAGCTAACATACTCATACTCTTTTTGAAACCTAATTGTGACCGGTAATGTGTGCACATATATACTTGTGTAAGTAATTGACATCGGCCCTACAAAAGTCGGAGGATGCGTATGACCGTCAAAATAATTTCTTGACCAAATCACTTCACATTTGGTGTGATCTAATTTTAACCGGTTCCGAGTGTTCATATTCGTGCCAGTCATTGACAACTGCCTTTAGAGTTATTGCGAGAAAGACAATAGAACTCATTGCATTTCAAAATTGCAACAAATTTTATGTTTCCACGTCGGGGTTGTGTCCGAAATCCTTAAATTGTGTTTAACCCACTGAGCAGTCTGGCTCGGCGAATAAAAGAACATTTGTGTGTGAGTTGAACGCTGTGATTAAATAACAAGCTTTCTGTGTTCGTTTAAAAATGATCACGAAGTATGAAGAAACAAGGTACACTAAAGATTTCCAAGACAACTATCCGTTAAACGGTTCATATAACTCATTTTTCCGATTCGAGAATATTTAAATCCAACATAATCTGGTTTTGAAAGTAAGAAACATTTCACTTTAAAAAGTAACACTATTTTGTGATAAGAAGATACTGTTTGCCTGAGAGAACGTTATTATTTTTCGTGTGATGTTAAAGTAATTACCATCCGGTTCGCATTACATTCTATTTTTGCAACGATTTAATTTGCAACACAATTACACTCGTCTTACTTTCATTTTCATAAATCATAATGTGGCTCCAGTTGGACACATTTTATCAGGTTAGTAATATGATTTTTCAGAAACATATGTTAGGCAAGTTCAGATGTTTATGCGTAGACTTCACGCGTTTTTAAATTAACTCAAACGTAAAGTAACAATTTGGTTTATAGTTTTAACATACTTTTGTCGGCACCCATTCTTGTATGTTCTTACTAACGAGACAACAACTTACCACAGACACACAATTTAATAGTTAATAATATTGTCAATGGCATGTGAAGGCATTTCCCACAGATAAGTTTTCCACCCAAAGAAATTGGGTCTTGTTTTCAGTTGCTTGGCTTTTCCTTTATCGCGCAAAGAGAAAGGATGCGTAAAATCACAAATTTAAAACATCAAACTTTTAGTCCAATTGCACTACAGTCTTATTGTGACAATTGTGATTTTGTCTTACTTCTTTGTAGTAGGGTAAAGCGAGCAAATGAGAATTGAGCGGTTTGAAAGGCGACATTACTCATTATTTCACAATGATATAATTAAATGCAAGTTGACAAAGCTGTCCTGCACTTTGCGTGTAAGAAACGACGGAAACCATTTTAATATTAGATCACAAAAAATATTTTTAAGATAATAAATCAGTTAAGCAATCAGCACAATGTTCATTTTTTGGTTTTGAATATATTTGGTATGTTATTTGTCACTTAAGCACGACAATATAAAGAACCGCTTAACGTGCTCTTATTTATTTAGAAGATCAACATTTACAACAAGCTTTGATCTCTGAAAATGAGGCAAAGCTTTACACTGCTTCGTGAAATCGATATGCAGGCGTTGTCTGTTCTGAGCAGTGTGCAAAGATCTGTGTCCATACCTTAATGTGAGCTTAGTTTTAGGCATACATGTACTACACAATGCGGTGTGCTACCTTCTTGGTGTTTTGAAATGTGTTGTTTGAGAAAAGTACATACATACATGACAATCTAAGGTGTCACCCCTGTTATCGAAACCGGTTTGACGCGGCTAAACATGTATACAGTTATTCTTTACTTGCAATGTTAGAATATTTTCGTTTTAGTTAAAATTTAAATATACCAATAACGCTCAACAGCGGATCGCGGTGCAGTGACATGCTATCAGATGCAATAGAACTATGTCGAAACCTCATATGTCATTGACTTATTCTAACAATTCTGTTTACATCTATTTCATTCACTGCCCAACCTGACCTTTATACATCCTGAGACTGAAACAGTGACACGAACGTTAAAGTCGCGTGTTGATTTGTGACTTATCGTATTAAAGACATAAGTTTTATTGGAATCGTCATATACTTATTATCACATGCTGCTCTGGCCGAACAATATGCTAACACTTTCAATACTACATGTACGTATATTCATGAATGTGGTCTGTATCAACGTTCGAAACCTTTTCCTGTCCATTTGCCCAAGCTATGAATCAAATAGGATAGTTGTGAATTATATTCTAAACACAATTAAATGGAAAGTGAGGGAAGCAGTAAGGCAAAAAATAACTACCCATATTTTTCCTAATTCCACGTGATTAGTGACAACAGACGGACATTCAAACACTAATGCTAATAAATACGGAAACGTAAACATCGAAATATGCCATCATCATTGTGTAGTGAAAAATCTGGTCCTCATGAATCACGGATTGTATTTGTTTACATTTTAAAAATAGAGTTCCGCTCATGCGCTAGGGGGCGTCAGTGGTGTGGGTTATTTCAATGCCATTAATAAACAGCTTCAATAAAACCGAGGCTGCTTTTTCCCTCATACAGGCTGTGCTTCCTGAGGGCTTTCCTTCTTTTCAGTTAAATTTTATCTAGGATTAATTTTGAAACAGAAGTTGTTTCCATGATGTCAACTAGTAGAAATATTATCGTAAGTTCGTAACGAGTATAACATTTGAGTTTCGGAATATTAAGGCAAAGGCAGGAACAAAATGCCTTGTGTCATAGTAGTACTTTGTAATACTTGCCACACCCTCGTATCGTTCACAATGTGTCAAAGTCTGAGATTTTATGGCCCATTGAAGAAACGACCACACTTTAAATAATGACGTCAAAATAACGCATCAAATTACATGACACATACAAATTAACGTACACTGTAAACAATTAGGTAAGGAATAACTGACATTCAAATGTTCACTTTAGATTGATTAAAAATGTGCAAAATCAAAGCTTTAATTTAACAACATATGGAAATGTAGACATTTGGCTACATTTTGTGCATGCAAACTAGTAATTTGAACAGTTAGTTACATGTGCGAAGCACACCAGAAAGTAATAAATGCATTTTCCCAAACAGATATTGGTTTCTTTAAAACCACACAAATGCTCATATGCACTTTCCTAGAACTAATGCACTATGGTTTCGGGATAATTCAGCAACAATACGACGCCACCTTGATTGTTCTAAGCCCCTTATACATGTATAATACGTCTTAAATTCATGATTCTAATACAAAACATTCAGAATTTATTTAATTAAATAAAGTTTAATGTATTTCCCATTAAAGAAGTTAATCATGTAATGAAAATACATGTACCTTTCCATCCAGTGATGTAAAGTGAAATATGCACAATACACATTATTCGTACCACGTGATCACACACATTAAAATGCTGTACCACTTATAAGAAACCCATGTAACTGTACACGAAGACAGCATACTAAATCTATATCTTCGTTACATTTTATTCCTAGGAATTCATGTTGACTGTAGTGAAATTGGACAACGTGATGCGGATGCGAAAGTTACATTCAGAGACAGTTCTGATTGGAGAGCAAATGTGTAATTTACAAGTTAATCATTGAACGCAAACACATTTTTACCCGTGCAAGCATCACGCAACTGTTTACGATGCGTTTTTCTTAATTAAATGATACCTAAATTGACGACTTCAATCGTGTATAATATTTTTTGACATTCAATTCATATTTACATCGTAAAACAATCTAGTTGTGAGTCTTTCCTATAAGTAAGGACGTTTTATTCAACATACTGTGCCAAGTATGTGTTGTTTGTTTAATGTCTGGACATCAATTGCTAGATTTATATCATAATTGAATTACGATTATGTATGATTGCCATAATATCAAATGTGCGTGTAAAAATGTTATATCATTGTTGTATTTAATTATTATTCCAATGTCAAATGGCAGTGCAATTATCTTTTTTCGCATTCAACAATGCATTTTCAGAGACTAAATCATCAATTCATATAATTGGTAGTATGATTTATCATAGTGACAAAATAAAAACAAATGATCTAACTTGTCCTACAGAATTCCTTTTTGCGTTTAGGCATGCCTTAAAGCAGCTGTCCTCCAGAATATACTAAAAATCATTACAATTACATTTTTTCAAATATATAAAATAGTTGTTAGAAATAAAAAAAATATCTTCCCTTGTTTGCTTTGAAAACAGACAATTCGCCGTTCTGCCATCGGGATACACCTACTATACATAACGGCTACTGCGTTAGCAACGCAGTAGATTATGCAAAGAAAAACAATGTTTTACCAACGATTTGTCAACTGAATTAAGGGGTCAGTAATGATAGATTTCTTCACTGAACTTAACTCGACCAGTATTTTTTGTTAATTTTAATATTTTTTCATTTTATATTTTTTGAGCATTCAGAGGACAGCTGATTTAAACTTAACACATCATTGAAACGACGCTAGTGTCGACTGCATACGATTATTTGTTAATATATCAAGATTTCAACGGAATATTCATCCAATCATAGACAACTTAATAACTTCGATGCACGGACATATTGAGGAGTAGGGTTGGCATAAAACATTTTACGACTGACGGATTTTAATACAATAGTAGAAACAACATGTTTATAGTCATCTCGAACAGTCTGGGCGCAGTTTTAATGCATCAATGCTCACAAAATCTAGTGATGGCTACCTAAATGCGATTCTCAGATGTACTTTTCTGATTGATACAGACATAGTTGTCTGTTCGTTTAACAATTGTGATTGTTTTTTAAAAACGCAGCATTTTGTATTGCAAAACTGGCATTAACATTACTGCTTCCCATTTTCTCAGATTAAATTATTTACCAGTAATCACATTTTTTTTCTACGCATAGTTTTACACTTAGCAGGTTAGCAAAACATTTTATGGTTCTCTTTCACATGTACAACGTTTGCATGTTATGTCATTTTTTACCAAGACTCATAAATATAGTTCTTTTAAAATTGAAATGTCAGCTAATGAATGGCGTGGGAAACGTGCATGTTTGCTTTAAAATGACCATTTTACTAAGTATCAAACTGATACAAGAAAAAGTAAAACAGAGGCTGTTTTACAGAGACGGTCTATGTTGAAGCTTGGTGTGATATGCAAATACATGAAGCGTTATGGAAAGTGCTGAGGGTGACACCCCCTCCCCCTTGCGTACTG
>Ga0224511_10001010_pt1 | contig 15867 bp, 8 predicted proteins | sample SF_May12_sed_USG_2_FD_169988 | JGI IMG/M metagenome (GOLD analysis project Ga0224511, IMG submission 169988) | Sediment microbial communities from San Francisco Bay, California, United States - SF_May12_sed_USGS_8_1 | ecosystem: Environmental > Aquatic > Marine > Sediment | place: USA...
TGCTTATTAAGATAATCCGAAATTTCAAAGTCATTGAGCTACCTCTAAATATTGTTCAATTGAATTTATATTTGGCCAAATATGTTTTTTTACACAATGGAACACAATGAGAGGGTGAGAAGTGTAAATTTCAAAAGTTGCAAAATAAGGACCACCCTATTATTCATCCTCATAATTGTTAGATTGTAAAATATTCTTTTTTTTGTAATTATTTTGATAACGTTTGGTTTGGACAAAAGGCCGTTTTCAAATACTTGCATTTTTAATATATACACTGTGAAAGATCTCAAAACGTGTGTCATCGGGATACTTTCTATTATTGTTATTTTTTCATGCCAAAAACATCTACCAAACATGAATGTCTTTACATTACCTCAAAGCAAGGAACAGTGGAAATACTTGTTTCATGAAGATATATCCATGCAAAATTGTTATTGTTTTTCATTGAACATCGCCTCAGGCTATACGTATTCTCTTTGAAGACGTTTTACAAAATGAATTTCGTTTTATGCTTCTAAACACAGTAGTTAAAGTTAGGACGTTAACTTTTATAATCAGTACGTTCACGGTTTTATCCAAAATCAGAGTAAATGGTAAGCTACATAAACACTGTACAAAACGATACTGTAATAAACGTATATTTAATCATGTTGTTGTGTGCCATTTACTTGGTGTAACTAATACCCGGTGCTGCGGGCATTGTACGAAAGCAATGAATACAGTAAAATAATACAAGGAGCGAATATGTACAACGAAACAAGATACCACTAAGTGAGGTATAGCACTATAACATCAAAGAGCAAACATCATTTGCAACTGTTTTTACGGCGGGCACAGCAATGTCGCCAAATTCAATCAAACGCTACCATACTGCTGGGAATATAGTGTAATGACAGCTGGAATTAGTGATCAGTATCTAGGAAATGATGTCGGGCGCGTGGAGTAAGAGATATCTAAATAAAAAATCATTCCATCTTGTCGGAACAGTGTTTTGTTCATAATAAATGTACAAGGGATGACGAGTTTTTATAATATTTTGTCCAAAATATCAATAAAATGTCAAGCAATTAACGCATCATAATAAACGGTTTTAAAACGCCGCTTACCGGACAAAAGTTTTACGTGTTTAGTTATTTTCTATTGATATTTAATTAATTAGCATCATATCAATTTTTTTTTAATTAGCTTTTTTTTTAAATCATGGCGAAGTTTAAAATGGAATGACGTTATATCATTGACCCCCAATCGCCCTTCTATTATAATTATGGAAAACATACGATGTTAATTATGGTCTTCTGAGTTATTCACCAAAACAATACAGAACGTAATTTCTCCTTTTTTCAAGTCACCTTAATCGATGATATTTCCCCGTCACTACTTAAAGTAACCCTGTACATATTAGATTGTCAAAATCACACATGTAAAAAGTGCACGATAAAGTAATAAGTAAAGAGATAATACAACTAAATGTATACTTTTAAATAAATATGCAAACGCGTGTCTTAAAACATCCTTTAAAAGGCATTGTTGTTCTATGAGTTGTGAATGGGCATTATTCCTATCTTTTATGTATGCAATATTCATGCAATGAAATCCGGAGAGATCCATTATCGCTAAGTTCCTTTGATAATATGCATTAAGGCATCAGCATATTGTACACTATGGCTATTATTAGCTGAGTGTAAAAAGGTTAATGGCATGAATCAATTAAACGTTGTCTTTTTACTCCGCATGCCAATGACTGATTATTCACATAAGCCAGTTGTGACAACTGAACCAGACTTGGACTAGTACCAACTGTTCTTGATAAATTCCGTTCCCGGAGTGGGGATGGAGGTGCGGGGAAGAGGGTTATACACCCGGTCTACGAACTAATAGTCTGGATCTCCTCTTTTATAATAACACACTTTTGTGACAGTTAACAGCATACAATGATTATAGCTTAATTTGTACCGCAGCGATGGCTTAGTGGGTTCGATCCCCGACCGCGCCATACCAAAGACGTTAAAACATGGTACCATATGCTTCCTTGATTAGCGCTCAGCTGTAAGAAATGCATTTCATTTAGAATAGGCGGTCGAGGGTGAAAAATAGAAGTTGGGATAACTTGAACATTAAACATTGAACCGAGGCCCTCAGATGAGGCGATGTTAATTAACCCAAACCCCAACAATTTGAGGATGTGGCAAATGGGAAATCCCAGGCTCTAAAGCTGCGAACTTGGTGAATGCCATGAAAAAAGAGTAGCCGAGTACCATATTACCAGTTGCTGTTGTGTTTCATCACTGATATACGTGTATTGCGTGCACATACCATTTGTACATAATTATGTTTTCATGGGCCCGTGTATTTCAATAACAAAGCAAAACACACGTTTAATCAAAACGGCAAGCACATATCAGGTAATAAGTGTTTTTAAGTGTTTTACTTAATACTAGTATACGCGTTTTAAATAATACATGACCCTCTACCTAATGTACCGTTTATGTAAAAAACCATCATAACAGTTTGCTCTTACATGATATAATACCTACACTTGTTTATGAAAAAGTCGGTATTACCTACGTTGTAACAATAATTTAAGAGCAACAGTGTAATTATGTCTTTAAATCAATCGGTCTGGAAAAAATCGAAATGTAATAACATGTTTTTTCGGCATTTGGGTCGGTATTTTGTAACATTAAAGTTGTTTTTGCACAAACAATAGCAGCAATTAACTAGAATTGCGGAAATTAGTAAACTAAATGTAAATAGTGTTTTCCGCCGCTCACTAGAATTCATTTTCCAAAAAATGTTTACGCATTCATATTTAGTACATGTACATACTTTCTTTTCATGTTCATACCAGTTAAGACATAAATCCATGTTTTATTAGTTACACTAAGACTAAGTTTACGTTAACGTGTATCAGGTTATATTCTATATTGTCTTAAATCATCATACACGGTCTGGATGTTATATGCATTGTGGACATGTTATCCTTCTTTCAGGGTGCCCTAAAGATGCTAGGTCTGTATCTTGATACCCTTATAATCGGTCAAACATTTCGCAATATGTTCAGTACAAATGTATACTAAATGATTTAACATTACAAAAGGAATTACACAATTAATGTTTACCTGTTTTTTTAACAATATGGTTAATCGATAACAACAACACAATAGAATTTCAAACATAAAAAAAATATTTGAAGAACCGGGAATTGAACCCGTGAACCTTCGCACTCGAGATGCGTTACGTCTGGACCACTGAGTCAACTGAAAGTATTCATTGTTGTCAAGATATTGAACTGTTTAAATGCAATATGTCGAAACGTTAATGAAAATAGCCAAATTTGCGGGCCACACATTTTCATCAAATGAATTTCTTCCGAAATAGTTTAATTTTCATGGATAACTACAATTGGCAGTTTCTCATATCTACAGGAGAATGATTAACTGCTTATATATGGTTACAAGTAACAATTATGATCTAAAGATACAGGAAGGGAAAATAACACTTGAACCTATTTGCTTTGATTGCAACATGTATTCAATGCATTTTTTTCAATTTATAAACTGAATAAATTAATGTTTGTGCTCTATAAATTAGTTGCATAACATTGACTGATTTAACATACAAACATCTCAATAAGTACTACAATTGAATGTATAACCGATCACGTTTCCGAATAGTAGACACACATTTTACTAGTTGGTTTGTTCTAGTAACTGCTATGTAATGGAAGTCGTCGTGTCATACAAAGCAAACAACATCGGGATATCTCAGAGAATGTGTCATCTTATCATGATACAAAAAGATTCATCATGGTAAAATCCGTATGCCATGCGTACCCATGACCCAAGAGAAAAAGTCAATTGTTCTTTGACATCTAGGACAATACATAAAACTGGGCATAGAAGAGTTCCGCCTGGTGAACGGAATTTTACATTTTATACGACCGAACAAAAATGTTGCTATGTTTGATATCTTGAAACACAAACGATTAATGGTATATGTCAATCTTGACACAAACATCACAATAATCAGAAATCTCTTTTTCTTCTACCGAATTGAGCCGAGGCAAATTGTCCGTTGGCACACAAGAACAAGATGGAGATTAATAGCGCATACATCGCAACTATGTTATTGTACATGTAAACTGTACTCCGAAAGTTCCTGCCCACTCAAGAGTTCACCCTTTCTGTTTTCTTAAAATTTAACATTATTGTTCCTGTCATTTTTAAATAAAATGTAAAGGGCTTTGTCTCTACAACCCTTTAAAGTGTTTTACAATGTTTAAATATAGTGCTTTTTGTGCTTGGGGATTCATGCGGTGTGGTTTAAACCATTTATCTCTCCAGACAGAAGTGAGTGCAAAAAAGCACAATATATATAATTTTATATAGCTTAATATGTTGCCTACTTGTTTTTTTTAGTTTTATGTGAACAGCAGAATAGTATTCGACAAAAGGTTTATATAAATAATGGAAAAAAGGTCATAAAGCCATTGTCGTTGATACACATGCTTAACTGTTGTTTCATTTTGTGTATAATGTTGAATAGTTTTTAATATGTCTCTCAGGGACACTGCTATTTGGTACTCAAACTTTTTTTGAGTAATTTTTCCCGAATTAAAACTTTCCTTGTGTAATTCACCTTTAAAAATGTATATTGTTATAAAGTGGGTGGTACATTGTATTATCAGTGTATTCTGAAAAGAATATCAGTGTACACATGTTTTTAATATTTGTGGCATTCAGCTAAAGACAACAAACAACGGTGAATTGGTATGCTTCAAACTAGTTCATCTGTAATTATGCTTCTTTGATATATGATAATATTTCCTAATTTTCTAGGAAGCTAAAGAAATTTAACGCTTACTTGCAGACAATATATTTTGTGAAGCGCATAAAGACAAATAAATTATGAAACATTGAGTGCACGTTTCTCTAAAGAAAGTATTAATCATTTAGGCGAAAGTGTACACTTTGAAGAGGCTGAACGTTTGATTATAAATACGAGGACAAATGAATGCATTATCTAGCAAATAAAAATAAATATTTTCAAAGAAAACGTAATATGTATGGCACTGTGTAGTAGACGTTTAAGAACATGTTAACATTGCACAAAATAAATTATAATTGCAAAATGTTTTCAAATATTAACATTGTTTGATGTCAAAATTCGTCATATCATACAGATCATAAAGTTATTATGTTTTCCTCAAAACAAATTTCTTGTCATAAAGATAAAGATGTGTGATATTTATTCAACGCTGTCTAAATAAAAGTCAATATTTTTCTGATTCTAAATATTCATATAAATACAAATAACATAACTATTTTAAGTTCGGTGTCGCCACATAAAATCAGACGATACCAGACTACTGGTAATATAGTGCAGTTTGTAAGAACAAATTGCTGATTATTATGTCGAATTTGGTAGTACAAAAACAAACACACATAACAACACAAAAACACATAGAACATCATTTTTTATTGATAATTTCTTAAATGATTCCTCCAAAAAATGTTGAGTTTCTGCCTTGGTACGGTCACTGACTTATAAAGTACATGAATGAACTAGGTAATGGTGTTGATCTTTAAACGACATTGAATGTGGGAAAACACATACATATTAATTCTACAGTGTCATAATACAATGGCACACACACGCAAACCGAACGATATAACAATAACGTTTAAGGTCTACAATTCCTAATTGGCATCTCAAAATGAAAAATACATAAGTTTGCAATAGTATTTTATTACACAAACTAAATGTATAAATTGTATATTTAACTAAAACATATTTACCACAGAGTTTTAAAAATACTGTTCCACTAATGATACATTATTTATTTAAAATGTAAATGGAAATAAATTTGAACCGTTTTACCTCCCCTTATCATAATAAGAGTTTAAATTGTTAATCTTGTGTCATAACTAAAATAGTAACAACATGTAAAAGCGGTCTGGTCAATACTTTCAGAATGTAAACTTCTTTAATTTGACTAGGTTTGTTATGCTTCTGTATTGCTGCAATTGTGTGTTTGAATTAGGAACTGTAAACCTTAACACAACAAACATGACAACACTGTAAACAGTGTACTAGCGCAAACAAACACAGAAACAATGAAGCTATTTTTCAATTATACGATCGTACTCGTTATGCTGACATGTAGCAGAAAATACACGGCAGTATACATGTATCCTAATGCTAAGCCAACACAGGCAATTTACTGTCATTTGTCATTCCTTGCAATTATTCACATGTCAAACAACATAAACACATAAATCAAAACCTGTCGTTTTACGACGGAAATGATCAGACTTTGTGTCATCAATATCGGACTTTGCTGGACTTCTTGCTGTAAGACATCACGATATACGATTGAGTTAGCGGTCATCTTCAGGAATATATTAGAGAACTAACCTAGCGTTTGATAATTCATCATGCAATCGTAATTCATGTTTCAAAGAAATCATCATACACTGGCATAGTATAATGTTAGGTGAATATGTATTCAACGTAATAATGTTGCGAACAATGCATACTATATTGACTACCCTTTTACAACAACAGGCAAATAAATGCATATTTTAGGCCATGCCTGTTTTTCTTGTCAACCGTCACACGGGCGAGGCTGGACACCGATAATTGGTACTTATTTGTAACATTACTTTAAACAAAATTAAACACAATGAAACAAACTTGATTTTAATTCGCAAAGTGATATATAGTGTGTTGAATGATAAGGTCACGCTCATATAATTGATAAACGATAATAGACGATTGACTGGCGATTTATAAATGCAAATTTAAAATTCAAACGTTCCCAAAAATAGTTCGTGGCCATATTTTGTTCGTTGCACTCGTTAAGTATTTTCATATTCTCTGTGTTTTTAATTTTACTGATTGTTGTTAGTGTGTCAAGGTGCCTTCAATATGACCGTTTTTAATACTTTGTTGCTTAAGTCAGCCCTTTAATATATATTAAGTATTAAACTATGTTGGATATAAGTGTGCTTGTGTAATCAATCGGCTTCTAAGCAAACAAAGAAATACTCACGCATGGTTCAAGTCAATATGACCCGTTTGTTCAAAACCATCGTTAAGTTACTAACGTTCACGCTAACGTGTAAGCGTTAAAGCATCAACATCAACGCTTGCTAATTATAATTGCCTGTGTTAACAAAGAGTTACGTGTAACGTCAACTTAACGCTGGTCTGATCAAAGTTAGAAATTGTGGTTAACTATGGACAGTTTTGTTAACGTAAACATAAGCGTTAACTTTGTACAACTTGAATGCATTAGCGTTAAAGTAAACGTTGATTTTAACGCTTTAGCGTAATTAGTTTAAGCTGTAAGTTAGCCCTAAATACTTAACGTTCGTTTTGAACAACCTGGCCTATAGGTCATATACCGAACTAGTACACATAGTAAATTAAAATTATAAAATGGATAAACCCACTTTACCGGTTTTATTTATAAGTCAGAGATATTTCATAGGCATATCGACATCGTCAATGATTGTCCTAGACGAAGTGAGATTTGTTGGACAAAATGTTTCTAAGACTTTTTCATTTGTCCTACATCCCCAATATAACACACATATTTCTTAGAAAACAAGATAAATCACCTAATTGGATTCGTATAATACTCGATTTATGATACGAAAAGGAGACCATTTTCTGATATTATTCTGAGAAAATATCACGATTGTCCATTTTGTTACTGATTTGTGGGTTTCAGAGTTCCTTTAAAAGTATACAACCATTGATTAGCGTTATATAATGACAGAAAGTGAAACGTTTGCGTTGTTCGTACACCGGCAAAGGCCATGATCAAGTCCACGAAACGAGTTAACATATTCGATAAACCATATAACTCAAAACGTATATAATTATGTGCAATAAATATCAAAAGAAAAATACGAAACTTAGTTAGCGCAACAACTTCATATGTATTGTTTTATGCATGTAATAATGTTATGATATGCATCGTTTCTACTGTTTATTATATCTATGTTGGTACCGGTTGTGCCGGGGATAGTGACCCGGCCAGTTGCGGTGTATAAATAGGTGCCTGCAATAATGACGTACACGTTATCACTACAATTGTTGTGAGTGATCTTTACAGTTTAACATATTATGTAGTAATTGCGACTATGAACATGACGTTAATATTTACATCTAGCAATACACGTCTGTTTAAAAGATAGTTAAATTATTTATAAGTATTTATAGTATATATGATCAGACTCTTTGTAAAACTATTATTATTGATAATAAAAAATGGATATAACTTTATTAAATTGTGTTAATCAGAATGGCATATTATTCGTGTGGCTTGCTTACATCGTAAAACATTAACGTTATTAAAAACGGATAGTATACCATGAACATTTTTGTAACGGGTTTGGCGACATTTCCACAAACATGGCAATGAATATTCTTTAAAAGACATTATTGTTCGATAAAGTGTGAATGTGCATTATTCCTGTCTTCTATGTATGCAATATTCATACAATGAACTCCAGTGAGATCCATTATCGCGTGTCTTATCTGATATTATACATTAAGCATATTGTACAATATGGATGTTCATAGATGAGTGTAAAAAGGTTATAAGCATGCTATTAGTTGATACCTAATTTAGGTAACTTCGTATACACTGATAAACACAGAATGTGTTTGTTCGATCGTACTGGGAAAAACATATCATGCACGTTGGTGTATGCCGTTTTAGAATGTTTCTGTTTGTACGATTAATTTGATTGATTGATTTGATTATATCACGGCGGTCAGTCAACTAACCTAGTGCCCTGTCTACCTTACCTAGCTTTTTCTATAATCCGCATGCGACTGACTGCTACTGGCGAAAGTGAGAAAAGACAACTGAACTAGACGTTGTGTAGTATACATAATCATTGAGAAACACCTCCAAACCCATGACCGTGGTATGCATTTTATAATAACTGTTTAATAAAGCGGTTAATAAGCTATTATACAAATGTAAGGTAAAATCGAGCACAACCTAAATGTTTTGCTCTTTTAGACGTAAAGCCTAAAAAAGCATATGGCTGAATAACATTGTGCGGTGTTATGTGGATTTTTTTCATACTAGGTACAATTTTAAAACTTCACTAAATATCTTTTTAACCAGAAAGGTTAGCACCAATCACTACTTTTCCTTTTCGCCCCGTGTTTCAAATATGGTTAAATTGGCCAACGGATGATCTCATTTACATCCTTTTTAGTTTTTTTTCAAACAGGACATATTTGTTGTGCTTCAAAGGAAACTAAAACATAAACATACAAACACATTCAATTATTTATGTTAATTTTAGAATTTTATGTCCTTGTGTTTTATTTTTGTTGAATAAGGAGTGCATTTGACGTCTCGAGAACCCGCCTTTCAGATCATTTGAAATCACGTTTTGTCCGACAAAAGGCTGGCATTTAGGTAACGTCATAATGCACAGCGTCATTTTAAGCTAATCTGAAGACCAAATCCTTTGAGTATTACTAGCTACGCATGAGCAACATTTGACGTAACGTGCTTGTCCCACATTTGTTGGAGCATCGAACGTATTATCAAGTGTTCTGGCGATACGTTTATTGCTATTACGTGTTTAAGCATAACGTTGACACAATTGAGGGAGCTCTAGAAAACACTGTTTCTGTGTATTCGAACAACTGTTATGACAAAAAAGTAATCTAGACGATGCTATGATGTCCATTCCTTGATGTAGTATTTGATATTAACATCCCGCTCTGTCCGTTAAATTAACATTAAACCCTGACACGAACCCGTCAGATGGGGCGATGTTAATTAACCCCAAACGATGGAGGATATTGCATAGAAGACAACCCGGGCTCTTTAACTCTGAAATTGGTTGATGAAATGGCAAACAGCACATATAATAACAGTAAAGGCTAGGGCCATATCAGTAGTTTGTGTAGATTATTTTAGAATTTTACTCGTAAATTGCAAGTATATTTGTTTTCAGGAAGTCATGTTGTTTAAGGTGAAATACACACTATCTCGAATTTTAATAAAAGCAAAAAACAAACATTCCTTAAAATGGCGTTCTGAACATGAGGCACACATTCCTATTAAACGTTTTTGTGAAACGAAAATATAATTTTATTTTTTCCTTTACAAAGAGAGCCTAGATCTAGTATGATGTAATACAATATTTTTCGTTCAACTAATTAACATTTTCGTTTTAAAGAAATGTCTTGAAACAAAATTAAATTCGTATTCATTTATTGTTGTGTTAATATATTTCCGTTGCAGGACAAAAAACATAAAATGATACAGATCGATGACTGCCGTTTCTTACAGAACAAATGAAATTCAGAACATCTAAGATAATGCGTCATCTAACCATGATACACAACGATGCATCATGTCAAACCCCATATGTCATGCGTATTGACCCAAGAGAAGAGGGCAATTGTTCTTTGACATCTAAGACAAGAAATACAACTGGACATAGAAGATTTCCGACTGGAGGACGGCGTTTTACTTTTTATACGATCCAAGCTACGATAAATGTTGCTGTGTTTGATATCTTGAAAACCCAATGATTAATGTTATATGTCAATCTTGACAAAAAAATCACAATAATCAGAAATCTTATTTTCTTCTACCAAATTGAGCCAAGGCAAATTGTCCGTTGGCACACAAGATGGTGATGAATAGTTGATTAGCGCAAACGTCGCAAAGATGTTATTGTACATGTATAAAATACAATTATTTCCATCAATAGTACTGTAGAGATTGGCACATTGTTTACGCATCGCCCGTGAGTTAAAGAACTGAGTTTAAATAAATGCACAATATAAGATATGTTGCTAACGTTTCGTATTTCTTTTGTTATATTGCTTAAGTGGTTAACACTACTTGTCTATTGACAATGTGAAAGGTTCCGAAACCTTTGTTGTTGCGAGAAACGCTTTTAATGTTGTTTTATCTGTTAACACATATACGTGTAGGATATATTATATTACATTTGTCTCTCAAGGACAGTGTTATATTGATATAAGTCCTGATTATACTTAAACCAGCAACTTAGCATAATCTGACGGCTACGCACACTTTAGAACATAAACAAGCTGTCTTTGGTGTATTATGCTATTTTTAGCATTTTTATTCCATTAAATGTCGCCTTAAGAACTTGTTTATTGGATGAGTGGGTATTGTATATTGTAACCAAAAATATCAGTGTATTCACAAAAGAAGATCAAATTGCATATTTTAATATTTTAAGAAAGACAAAATACTTTTGATAAAGCTTCAAAGGAATTCATGTTACACCATGCGTCTTTGATGTATGATGATATTTCTTAATTTTCTAGGAAGGTAAAGAAGACAAAACGCTTACTTGCAGACACTATATTTTGGCGGACAGATACAGAAGAATATTAAATTAATCAAGAAATAATAATCATATTTCTTTCTCCCGAGGACTAATTATTCATTTAGGCGGCAAGGTGCATTTTGCAGACGATGGAAACAGGAAAAAATACATTATAAACAATGATTTACTTCTAATGTCATAATATCTAGATGACAGTATGCAATTTGTAGACATTTAAGAACATCTTCAACTTGACAAAAACGTGTTCATTTGTTAACATGATTATGTTCAACTTATTCGGCACATTGTAAAGTAATTATGTTTGACTCTAATCAAATCAGGTATGTTATATAATGGTACAGATTGATAAATTAACCTATGTCTACATAAGGTTTACTTAATGCATAAAAGTAATACATTTCAATACTATAAACCTTCACAATTCAGAATATTTGTGTATGAAGTATACTACATTAAACAGATACGAGCAAAATTCAGTCAAAGCTACTAGTCTGCAACTAATATAACTGTGTCATGACAGTCGGATTTGATCTTTATTATATTTGATTTGGCACGCAGCATTGGTGATACCTATCTGCGAAATTATGAAAAAGTTAACTATTTTAGACAGTACTATACGCTCTAAGGACTGATGAGCAATGCCATATTAGTAAAAAAACGACTTAAGTGTACACACATTGTTATAGAATTTTATGAACATGTGTATTTAAATGGTGTTGTGCGTTTTGACCTTTAGTAATGACCCGCATTTAGTTGAACCAAACGTCATTTCAGATGGTCCGACAAATAGAGCGTCGATACTTCAATAACTCACATGTCCTACAACATAAACACATAAATCAAGGCCTGTCGTTTTACGGCGGAAATTACCAGACTTTGTGTCAAGAATATCGGAACTCGCTGGACATGTTGCCAGAATGAAATCACGATTTACGAGTGAGCAGTAAACATCGCGGTCTTTAATCTATGCTTACGTTTTCTTTTTAAATGGTTAACAAACTTTTTGTGTGTATTATCTTGTTTTGCTTGAATGTATTAATATAAAACTGTATTTGACACGTGTATAAGTATTTTTCAATACAAAGTTACGTTCAAAACTTTCCTAAATATATTAGGTGGCCTTATTTATTTTTTCCATAAAAGTGATTCCGTCTTTTGTATATTTTGGTTTTGATGGTTGTTGTTGTCTTGGTTTTGTAACTAAAATGGGAATGTTGACTTCGTCTCCAGTGTTTGCTTTTTATGCCCCACCATTCGAAGAATGGTGGAGAAGCATTAAGTGTTACCCCTGTCCGTGCGTTCGTCCGTCCGTTCGTGCGTCCGTCCGTTATCAAAATTTGGTGTCCGCTCAATAACTTTTGAAAGACTGCATCGATTTTATTCATATTTGGCATGTTGATATATGATATCAAAACACAGGTCGAGTTCGATTTGGGTACAATCCACTAGATTTTGACGGAGTTATGGGCCTTTTTAAAAACATAGCACATTTAGCGGGGGCATCCGTGTCCTATGGACACATTTCTAGTTTAGACATCATTTGATTTCTTTATGACAGTATGTACGTGGTAACTGTGTTTGTCTGATGAATCGACTTCTAGGCGACAATAGACTAAAGTTGGTTCAACTTTATATGTAAACTACACTTATTTAATACGCGGGTTGATGCTATCCCATCCTTATCTATTATATGAGATATATATGAATATCGTTAACTATAGACCAAAACAAACTGAGCTTTGCTGAAAAAAAGTTTCTAATACCTTTTCGTTTGTCTTACATCCCCAACATAACACACATGTGTCTTAGAAAACAAGATATATCACCCAATACACTAAGATTAAGTACATATATTGGACAATTGGATTCGTATAAAACACGATTTACGACAGAAAAGGAGACCATTTTCTGTTGTTTTTCTGAGAAAAGACCACCACTGTCCATTTCATTACCTAGTGCTGGGTTATTGAGTTCTTGTTCATGCATACGAGCATTGATTTTCAAAATGGAAAAATAAGAAGATGACGCCGCTTCTTTCGTGCACACGCTTTAGCGCGAGTTCAAAACCGCGCCACGATTTAACATAAAAATTATCCTATATTTTATAACTCAACATCCATAAATGTGCGAATTTAAACATTTCCTTTATTTCATAACTCAATATTTATAAATGGGCAGACTAAAAAGCACAATATGCAAATTTTCTACCGCCCCAACTTGTCAGATTTTTCGTCGTATGTTGATATACGTTTAATTTGAACGAGATGCGTCATTTTTATATCAACGGTGTTTGTGTCAAGAATTATCAACATGACATATGCTATGTACTTCATAATAATTATATTTGTCATGCAGCAGGCTGGTGCAACATTAAGGGATTGCCAATGAAAAGCACTGTTATAAAGCCATTTAATTATTTATAAAATCAACCATGCAGAAGTACACTATAACTTGAAGAGATGTTCAAACAAAGATTGTTGTAAACAATGTAGATATGGCATGTTTAAGGGCACCATGGCAAAATGGCCCGTACAAAAACTAACACAGCGAACGACACAAAACTCGTGCATTTAGATCTTTAATGGTATTTAAAATTAATAATTATTACAGCATAATCGTTATTGTAAAGAATTTGATTTGGCGACGTTTCCACACCGTTTGCAAATTAAGCCATGCCATTGTCATATTTGAGTTTGTTGAGGTATCACAACAACAGACGAGTGTTTCTCAAATACATTAGAAGCAATGAACGCTTAATAGAATTGTGGAAATTAAAAACAAAGCATTAAATATCTTGAGGTTTAACACAACAAATCGCTCCATTTTAGACAATTAATTTCTTAAGTCTTACACACGAAATAATTTATGAATTATAGCAGCATATTTGGCATATCTTACTATAAAAATTTTAAACCTAAAAAAAATAATTGGGCGAAATTAGTTACATTATGTTTTTCTCAACGTGCTGCAGAATAATAAAGCCCTAATACCTTTCTGTTGGATACATAGCAGTATCATACAAGACCATCTATTAAATCGTCCTGCACGTTACACTGTAATCAGAACATGCACCACGATATATATTCTGTATTTTTTTATTTAAACAAGCATTATCATTATTTATCAGTATGTTATGGTTTTCAATTTATCATATGCCAAACAACATAAACACATACTCTAAAAATGTCGTTTTCGGTTGAAATTAACCAGACTATTTACCAAATATATCGATATTAGCTGGACGTCGTGTCGAAATGACGTGTATCACGATGATTCATATGATCATTATGCTGCAATATTTACATTCAACAAGCATTTTGATAAGGAAAACGATTGCGTTCATGAGACTGTAATTACAAAGCCTCATCACTGGCGTAGACCTTTTATAACATTCTACATTGTGAACTTTTTATTATTTTAAAACGAAAACTCGACCTACCTTTTGAATTTAGTAGATTGTCACATGTGTCCCCAAGTAAATTGATATTTTGCTAACTATAGACGAATGTTCATTGTTTATTCTTGTAAATAAAAGAATAATCATTGATTTCAAGACACATTTCCAACGGAATCCTGCCTTCTGTTTGACATTCTTTTAAGTTAGCTAGCGCGCTTCATGGATTTGCCAGTTTGACCATTGCGTTCATGATCCAATAAATGCACCCAGAATGAAAGTCAATCCTTAAGTATTATCGTTCTCTTTGTGGCGGGTGCAACATGTCGCCCAGTATTACATCATTGCGAACTAACATTGTTGTGGTCCTATCGGGGTCATAGACTGTATGGCGCTAGGGGGTGTCAGTGTGGTGGCATATTTCGTTACAATTGATGAACATCTTCAATAAAACCGAGACTGTTCATTTACCATGCTAATCATGCTTCTTTAGGGGGCGTCAGTGAGGTGGCATCTTTCATTACCATTGATGAACAGCTTCAATAAAACCGAGACTATTATCTTACCATGCAAACCATGCTTCCTTAGGACTTTCACCTTTTCTCAGATTTACTTTACACTACCACAAGCACATTCTCTGTCCTTTTATTTAACAAGCGATTTCATGATTTATCAATATGTCTGTCCTTGCAATTTATCAAATGTCAAACAAAATAAACATATAAATCAAAGTGTGTCGTATTTGGTCGAGAATAATCAGACTTTGTGCCAAGAATATCGGAATATCTATTGAGGCAAAATAAGCGTGCACTATATTATGGCCCATCAGTTTCTTGTAACAATGTTGTAAAGAAAAGTGTCATGCCGTGGTAAATATTAATGTTGCGTGTGCATTACGATTGTCAAAACTTGACATACTGTCATCTACCCTATGAACGTCGATCCAAAATCTTTTATTACGCATTAATACATTAACTAGGTATAATACACATCCGATAGTAAAACAAAACTTAGAGTATAGTGCAAATATCGTAGTTGTGATTTACGTAAATGGTACAAAGTCGTCTAAGAACACTAGTCATTAAGCAGACTTGTCGA
>Ga0224511_10001011_pt1 | contig 15863 bp, 5 predicted proteins | sample SF_May12_sed_USG_2_FD_169988 | JGI IMG/M metagenome (GOLD analysis project Ga0224511, IMG submission 169988) | Sediment microbial communities from San Francisco Bay, California, United States - SF_May12_sed_USGS_8_1 | ecosystem: Environmental > Aquatic > Marine > Sediment | place: USA...
GCTGCATTATTTTGAGTCGCATAGGAAATACGAAGGTTAACTTGTCATAAATCCGTGCAATTGTAGTGTTATTGATATAGGTGAATGTCTGTCGTGAAATTGCCATGACCAGTTTGTAATGCAATACCACCAGGGTCTTTCTAGAGACAGAACGGATAGAACAGTGCTTCTGCCTAGTATAAGCATGGGATTACGTAGAGTTAGAAAGAAAGGTAAAATAAAAAGAAGTGAAATATGCGTAGAATGATTATGTGCAAGAATTTGTATTTATTGTGTTTGTTTTGGATGGTAATTGGGGAATACATTCAGTAATAATACACTTTTCAATAGATACAGTCATACATATGTGAACAATCTTGACGACTATTGTTTTCATACAATGATTTGAATGTTTACTATATATAATACAGCCACGTCGTGTTAATCATGCATATGAAATGCTGGAAAACTGTGTTTAAATAGATGCATACTGTAGGGTAGTTTTAGTCTTTCGAATATTTTGATGATGGGGTAGACAGAACTCTAGCGGGTTTTGAAGTTTTATGGTACAATTATCATTATATATACACTAAACATAAAATCATAAACCATTTCAGCTCAAAGCGCGCCACAATTCGGTAACTTTAATTTCCGATTAAAAATAAAAATCTATCACCGTTGCTTTTCACAATGCTTTCATTACCGGCTCTATATTATACACTAAGTAACAACACATTACTATCGATTCTGTGTTATTGTATACCGCTATGACTTCAGTCACTACAACACCTGTTTATTAAACCTACATATCGACACAAAAACCGGAACATATTCTGATAAACTTTCAAGTTCCTGTAATTTTCAAATTATTAAATATCAAGCATTTTAATAAAAAGAAAAAGAAACATCAAAACTCTTCGAATGTTGTTGACTACTCTGGCGTCGTTGGCGTTTAGAAAAGAAAGGGACACATAGGGCGAGATGGTGAGATATGTCGTTAGCTTTGTATTTTGTAATTATTTTAATGAAAAATTAAATAAAAACTGTATTTGGTTTGCAATTCTTTTCTGCTTGTATGTTAGATTTTAATTTGCAACTTTAACACGCTTCCATTTTGAAATTTGATTGCGCAAATGGTAAAGTGAGTTGATTGATTTGGTTTCTCTTTTTAATAAAACATATGAGAAAACTATGTGGTAAATTGCAGCGTATCATAGACCAGGTAATGCGGCAGTTGCTAGATTGATACAGTTGTTCAAGTGGTGTGTGTTTTGCGGTTTTTATGTTTATAGCTATATGTCTTTGGGATGGGGTTGAGTGATGCTTTTAGTGTTTTAGGTATGCGGCACAGTCGTTGTATTATGTTAAAAATCTGAAATTGCAATGCACTGAAATGAAGTATATACGTATTTTAGTAAATATTGAAATAGTATAACTGTTATATAATTAAATAGTTCATATATAAAATAAGGTATTTATATTTTTGACCACAAACTGTTTTAAAATGAATGTAGTACGTATTTCTTTAAATTAAACAGACACGTCGTTTTCAGATATAAAGTTGGAGTGTTGATTTGGTATGGTTTTAGCACGAATATGTAAATAAATGCATGCACACGCATGAACTGATGTTAAACGAGTTCCAATTAATATAAAACCTAATTGCTTGACGGTAGAATATAATTATAGTCACATGTTGCTATGTGTTTAACAGTATCACGTTTGCTTATCGACCAGCCGTAGGTAGCTCCGTGGATCTTTCATGTTGCTAAATATAAGACGATAAGCGGGCGTGTTTATGATCGAAGTATTCTCACCGCTTGAAGTTCACCACCTGTAATGGCCTCTCTCCAACAAAAACAGACAACAGCAAAATTGGAAACAAAAACAAACTGTTTTTTGCTAGATATTACATTATCTTTAGAATAGTACGCTATATATTTATGTACATATTTGGTTATAGTGTGGTGAAAGGCCAGAACATTTTATTTTGCTTGTTTTATTATTCTCACATTTCACATGACTGTGTCATTGTTATTGTCTGGTTAGTTATTTGTAATATTTTGTATTGTAAATGTTTGTCATACCAAATCGTAGTTTTAGGCAAATGAGTCTACAGGGTTTACTCACATGGAACATGTCAACTTCAGTTATCTTGAAATAGAATGAGTTCGAATGTAATATACATAGTAATTTCCAACTAAATATATAATCAAAATCTGGCATGTATTTAACCAGATCTTTGGAACAATTAAAACATCTTATTTTTGTATTTTTTCATAATGATGCCGTCGGTGTGTTAAAGAAATATAAATATACTAAAGATCTTTAAAATTAATTATTGCGGCATGAATTAAGTTAAGCATGACAATACGTTTATACTGTATATTATCAGACACCCCACCAGGCGTGAAGTCACCGCGAGGAGGCCCGGATACATCTTCTAGATCAATGTCCCCATCCAACCAGCGACAGACCAAATCCGAAGGCAACGTGTCACCCCGTAAATACCAGAAAGGGGAAATACCTCACGGGCATCCCGACAGGACGTAAGTATTATGTAGCAGTTTCCTCCCTTAGACTAATTTATACGTAACCGTCGGTCACGTGCTTGGTCACGTGACACTATTAATCATGGCTGACGAGCATGCATTATTATCTTTTTTCTCCCGTCTTGTAAGATCTCCCTTGACTGTCTTGACGTGTGTATTGCTAGAAACGATGCATGCCTGCGTAAAGATATTTAATGTATGTTGACTTACGTATAATTATATAATTATTCTAATATGTTTAGAAATGTGCCCAAATGTCTTACTTTTACATGATTCTTGTTTTATTTGAAATTAAAAGTACACTATTTAATGCTTTGCTTATCGGTCAGCTATGACATAAGGAATACGTTTAATTATATTCTCAAAGAAGGGAAATAGTAATTTTAAAAGGATTTACCTTCACACTAGTACCTTTCAATAACGACATTAAGATATCAAGAAAATCTTATTTCCATTGGAGATACAGTCCATGCAGTTTTTCAGATCTCCTATAGTCTATATGAGCCTGTTATCCCAAAGAACAATAAGAGAATATCCGTAAGTCACAAAAAAGAAGTAGCATTCACGTTGGCTTGTATGTTGTCTTTTTCAATTTTATTATAATACAATAAACAGAATAAGTAGCTGCTGGGATGTAGTATTTTAGCAAAATAGTAATATTCAATGAAACCACGTTTTGTTGGCTTTTGCTAGTACTTTTGTATTCAATGTCTGGTGATACATGGGGAACATTTGTGTTTTAGTTCGTTTTCTTGACGTATTACGCTCTAATTAGAGATACGTTTTGATAATAATACTTATAACTTTTAACATGAAAACGAACTAAATAAAAACACACATATGTTATCTTTGAGTCACCGTATACATTAGATATGATTGGTTCACAGCTCTTACACGTAAGTGTGAAATGTGTTCAAAATGAACTAACTTCACAGTTTGTATACATATATCATTACTTTTAAACATCTTCACGAGTTAATAATATTTAAACATTTCGGATCATCGAAAATCACTTTACTAAAAGTGTTGGTAATATGCAATAAACATCCTACAACACATTCTACTTATAAAAAAATAAAATAAAATTGACTGCATATACATGTACACTTAAACCTTTCAGATGATAAAACTATGAAAATGCACATGATGGTATTCGTCTTCAACAACTTAAACGTCTCTTGGTGCACACATGCCAATTTACTTTTTATGTATCGTTAAGGCTTGTTGTTGACTGTTTTCAGTGAAGTAATCCAATATAATCCACGCCATTTGTATAGGTGGTGAGACATTTGTTCTTACACTCTTGGATTAGTCACCAACAAATCCTTCCATTAACGCATTCAACAATCTATTCTATTTTGAAATATTATCTGCTTGTCGCATGAACTGTCTGGTATATACGACATTTGCACTTCTGTTTATATCGGTATTGCCTTTATCGTTTCATCCCCTTTATAGTTATAACAAAACAAAACAAAACCCACAGCATTTAAAAGTGTTTATTGAAAATGTACTTTACCTTCTGATTTGGTAAAAGCATTTCAAATATGAACTATGCACATTTATGTTTCATGTATAATCATTTATGCAACAACTTGATCATTGCTAATATAAAAGATAATTTGTTGACATTGTCAAACTAAGTTATTTCTCAGATTTTGTCCAAAGCTGGAATTATCAACGTATTTTTGTTTTGAGGATGTACCTACCACTTGCGGGGCCGCTCGCAGGGTAAGAGTGCAAGTCCCCAATAGATACAATGCCCTTATGATAGCATGTAGCATATCGTTTGTCCATTTCTAAGGCTCCCTGTACTATTTCTTTCTGACATTTCGTTCTTATTCTTTCTTTTCATCCAAATGTTCGCGGATTTTCTCTGTAAACGGCAGCGGACGGTTGTGGTCCATCATGCGTTTAGACTTCACTCTGTCTGTTTGATTGGTTTCTTAATTGTTTTTACGCCGTTTTCAACCACGATCGGGTCATAAGGTCAAACCACGGCGGTCATTCCACTAAACCAGCTTTTCTGGTCTACCAGTACAAGCCTCCTAAATCAGCACATGGGCCAGCAGCGTCTTTTACCAAGCAACCCGGATACAGTTGCCCCTTCCGCTTGATTTCGAACCTTTTACTCTGTCGAATCAGGTAATGTACCGACTGAGCTAGACGGTGTGGTGTTCTACTAATGTAATGCATACAACGTACATGTACTAGTATATCGCTTGAGTGAGGAGTGTAATACTGGAATTGTTGGACCGAGCACGAAGGTTTAGTGGATCGACCGGCTTAATATGACCTTGGTGTAATATAACTGCGTTAATCCTACAATTTAATTCTTTCATTTGGCGTTTAGTTTAACTCAAACCCCTGCCCTGTTTATGTTAAGTTTTCATTGGTAAGTTACATAACTGATATTCTTGATTTGTTGGTTAGAATTTCCCGTCTTGATCGGGTTAATATGGACTTTTATGGACCTCTTCATCGGGGTAATAGGTGAGGTAAAACGCATTGCCTTCTTTACTTTATGTGATTGAGATAATACTTTATGTTGCTATTCTTTTCGACCAATGCTTATTTCGATAGCTTTAGGGTTTCGTTAACGTAGCGTTTGGTTTGTGTGCATTCGTAAAGAATAAACAAACTTGTATTGTTGCATAAATTTAGTGTTGGTTGCTGTTATATTTGATAACAAACTTTGACAAGATTTTGACAAAATCTGAATGTTTGGGTGGATTGTTTAACTTGTATAAACACTTATCAAGCACATTACTAATATACGTATAATACATTGTTTAATTGAGTTCTAAGATTTAACGTTTTTAAAGTCAAAGGTACATCTTCTGTGTTTACTTTCATGTGATAAATAGTGATTGAAATGTTTCAACGGTTTTCAATGCATCGTTTTTAACGAACACTTTTAACATGTGACTTTTATAATACTTTCTGAACTATAGCTAGCCAAAATATTAGTTTCTAACATAACATGAAGGAAGCACTGATTTTGTGTACAATTATACAAAAAAATGAAAAAGAATTATGCAACGTAGTACATTTGTACATGTAAACATGTTCAAATAGATGGAAACACCAAGCTTAACCACGTTTATGTTCAGTGTTCCTAAGCATTAAATATCAAAATCAGTATTCCCTGATATTAATTCATTCATCCCTGTTTCATTTATCATAGACGCGACGCTGGTGCAGACAATCTTAAACATAGAGCTTCCGTCACAGGGTGAGCAGAAATATAACCTCTTGCTGTCCACTATTGTAAATGACCCGGCTACTGTCACTGGCCTATGTTGAGCTTAAGAACCCGTAGTATTCACTTGTTTACCCCGGCCTTTGTCATGATGTCCTTTTATTGTATTTTGTCTGCACTGCACCTAATCTCGCATTAAGTTGCGTACGTTATCCCAATGTGAGTGTTTGTTGTATACCCCCTACTGTGGAGACATATATCGGATGACAGCACATCATCACCAGAGATCAACGCATTTCAGTATTATAACTTTTTATATTTACAATGTATCCATGTTTGCACTTAATTATCGATTTCAGATCGGGACTCGCTAATATATAACAGTTTATCATGTTATACTTTGTCCGTAGAACAACGCAAACACTAAATTAAAAACAACATAATTGGTTAAGGAATAACCGCATGTGTGATGATTGTATTATACATTTGTGTTTCTAACGCTCCAGCATTGAAGCATTGATGTATGACGACCCCTACCAGTACCAATTCCCCTTCCCCTACCACCACTCTGAACGGTAGTACCCTCACAATATACGCACGGTCACTTTTCAACAACATCACGCGTCAAAGTCTGTGCAGTAAACGTATCACTCTTTGCACGCGCATTAATCCTTATTGTCACTGCGCATAAATGTAGAACTCGCACAATGCACACACACTTGCACAATGCACACACATTTTACAATTACAATGTTAGTTAAATAGCGAATTAGTTTTATTTCTTCAGTTTCGGAAAAACTGGTACCAGCAGTGCACATGTATTGTTTTCTGAGATGTAATGTTGCCAGTTTAATCAAGTATATATATGATGTGCTTCACATGTGACTCATAGAGCATTCATTCGACTCCAGATCTCAGTGGCTAGAGCTATTGTACACATGTACAGTGGTCTTCGAAGCGCCATGGTTTTGTTTTGTTTTAAAAACAACGAAGTACTACACCACTTAACATAAAAGCAGCAATTTGAAGGACACGTAGGTTTCTTTTTAGTACAGGCCAGATTTAAACAGCAGATATTTTAAGTTACACATTATATACATGTACATGAACAATTACTCTATTTTTGCATTTCCTTTTAAATGATGTCAGTGCCTAAAATAGCATTTTTTCACACATGTCACGTAGTTAGTTCATGACATGTTAAGCATCATGTGACCTGTTCCATGCACAGATGCACCTACATTTGTTTTATCACACAATTATGCATAACAAACGATTTGAAAACTCCTTTCATACGCATTAAACCAGGACACCAGAGAAATACAGTTTGGTGATTTGGGCTTAGAAATGTAGTGCTGTTTTGTAATCCTTAACATATTAAACATAACCCTTGATACATTTTAGAACAAAATTGTCTGTTCTAATTGAAGCAATTGTATGTTGAAAATATTTGTTAGATCATTTATAATACAACTACGTATTAAAACTGTATACCTTGTGTTCAAGTAGGTCGCACATGTCATCACAATTCAGACTGGTAATTCCCGTTTCAGGTCGTACTTCGCTGATAAACCGATGCCAGTCGTACCGATCAAGTCGTACCTGCCTCCCGTGGTAGACAACATTCCACGTGTGCTGTACGAGGAGAAGGAAATGGAATGCCAAGCAAAGGAGGAAACTATTCAGGTTGTCATTAATATTAATATAACGAATGCATTCATCGTAGAACATCTACAAACAAATATTGTCGTTTACATAGTTTACCTTTATGGCCAGTATCTGTCCGTAATTATCGTAGTAGAAAGTACACATATTAAACTGTTAAGTTATATAAGTTATTTAATGCAACATGGTTTTGCATGTCATTTCATAAAAATAATATACTTCTTATACGCACACCAGGAATGTTTTAAAATACCTTATAGCAATTTTAAGCAACTAAAACACACGCATTCATAACACTTTTATCGCAAACACATTTGAGTTTTCAAAGTTTCATTGATAGATACAATTGGTATTTTTAACACTGTTACCAGATCCAGATTCTGCTTTTCGGATTCAGGAGCGCGTATTGCGCCATTATCATCATGTAAGATCTTTAATGCCAATATTCTGCGTCACGAACATACCACTTGTACCATAATTATAATATGTATATATTACATCAAAGTGTCTGTTTGTAGATACTGAACGCCAAGATCCGGCGTCTGGAACACCTACTTCACCTCAAAGACGTGCGAATTGAAGACCTCCATTCCACTTTGCAACAGACGGTCGGCCTCGGCGTCAGTTACTCAACAAGGAAACGATAACTCATAAATACTCATCACGAAATCACCTTTATAATGATTAAACTTTGATGAACTATGTAAATTTAAAATTACCTTTTAAGTATTTGAGTTTCTATTCCAGGCATACGTCGATGGCAATGTATATGGTTTAAAGAAATAGAGACATGTCCAATTTGGCGAAAGATCAATGGATATTGAACACAATGTTTTCAAGCCTTTAGTAGATATGTATATTATTCTGCTTAAGGAAAGGTAAACCATACTATGTTCGTGACTCGTATCATACCAAAGTTGTTCCCCTTGCTAAATACATGTAGATTGATAAAAGAAGATTGAATGCGAAAACAAAACAGTTATTTTCAAAATGCTCAGCAGTAATCAAATACTTAAATAAGGTTTATAAAATAATTCTTATTTACACGGATTTGTATCACGTGTAGTTATAAAAGATGTGCCTGTATAAGAGATATTAAAAATTCACGTTTTAAGTGAGAATGTTATTGCTTGTTTCAACATGTCATTCATTTGTATTATATTATAAATGACATTGCATCTGTGATATGAATATATACATTGCTGATTTTTTTTTCGAATTGGGTGTTTAATTATTTATAAATTTGACTATCACCTCATTTTACTTTAGACTTTTATATCCGATAGTTATCATAATTATTAAATTTCTATTCTAGCTCTGTATGCCAATGCTCAAAGACATTTCGTTTTATATTATGTAGATAGATATTCGTCATATTTTATTTTGTATATTTGTCTGTGATATTCTTCTCTGCTTATGTTCATTTAACAGTATTAGAATTCGCGATCACAATTGTTTGAAACATATAGTAAAACGGTAAGACATTATTTAGAATTTAACTACATAGTTTAACGTTACCAGTATGTTGTTGATATTTTGTTGTTGTTCACATTCTATAGACATTTGATTTCGATTCCATAGAATGTTAATAAAATATGAATGCCTTTAAATAATATGTTTAATTACAAATGAAAGAATGCACTCTGTGCATCAATGTTTGATTTTTCTTTTACAAAGTAAGAAACAACTGCAATTCTAAGAAAGTTTTCCACATCTCATATTACAGTATCTACATGATCGCACTGTAACACATTTTCTTTGTTGTCTCTGTTTTCAGTTAGAAATATTACTAATAAATCTATTTTGAAAATTCAATAATTGTCTTCATTATTTCGAAATGTGATTGTCTTAATTATTGATATTTTGTAAGAGATTGGTTTTAAATAGCAATCGACGCAAATATAAATGAGTTACTAAATTCGGTTAGGAATAAAAGCTGCAACCTCATATTCAGAATACTCGAATCGGTGTCTCTGTACAATGGAAACCCCCAGTGGTTTGTTTTGAATGCATCCATTATACCTTAAACAAGAAGAGTCCACTTTCCATACAGTGTTTTAATTATCGCCCATTGTTACCTAATGCCAAATTCTAGGTGGTCTGAAAGAGTCATTTTCTTCATAACTCAATTATCCCTGCGTCCAACCGCTTCGTTCAACTCGTCCGTCTGTGGTTTCGATTAGCCAATGCGAAGGTTTAACGACCAAAATGGATATTATCCAAACGATAATTAAATCTGAAAAGTGACATTAAACACTGAATGAACGAGGGCGTTCAAGAACACTTTTGATACTCCGTCGAGTGCTCTTCGTTCTCTCCATCGCTGCGGCCGCCTTTCAGGGATCTTCCCACGGGCGTTAAGTCTATGGCGGCTCCAGTGGAACAGACGGGGAGCACTTGGACCCTCGGATAATATTTACCACAAAAATGGTTAATGACTGATTTTAGTCTTGAATTCAATGTAGTGTACATGTTGTTGTTTTTAATATATGGAATGCCAATGCAATTCTATTGTTACCTGTGGTCTATCCTTGACAACAAAGAAAGATATATAAGTTTGACGTTTGACTTATGGTTTAAAACCATTAAAACTGTCTTGAACATAATGATAATCCAATATAAAGGTCATGGTATTTGACATAAAATTGTTTGTTTTGCAGTCGTTTGGACGTCAACAGTTTAGCATCTTAAACCTAAAGTTTTACCGTATCAAATCGTTTTCTAAAAATCTACAATAGAACCCGGTCAAACTCGTTTCAAAGAGTTGGCAACATTGTATGTAAATTTGTATTGGTATTTTGGAATTTTGATTTCAATGCATTTTAGAGTGGTTGATCCACTGATTTAAACATGTCTATGTTACATCAAGAAAACCTTTTAAGCTAATGCATTGTGATTAGCTTTTTGCACTATTTTCCTGGTCTAAAATCGTTGGTAAACAGAGCGAAAACATCATTTACTTCAAAACAAATACACGCTATCCTAACATATTTGATTTCAAGAACAGAATAGAACAGAACAGAACATATTTTATTGCACGTAAACTACAGTTTGTTGTGATAAATCATATATTAATATACATGTACAAATAAATATTGAAATGTTATAGTATTATCAATAGTGGTAAGGGTTTGGGTTACTTAACATAAAGAGTAATGAATAAACTGAAATAAACAAATATACCATAACAATACAATATATTGTCAGTTAACAGTGATAATGCTGGAAATGCTATAATATAGAACAGTTTCTAGAAATAAATTAGGATCTTAACATTTTAAATCAAAACAACATGTTAGTACTAATAAATAATTAAATTTCATAATTTGAACGCTTCAGCCACATATTTACTAAGCATACAAAGTTCATATATTTATGTGTTTAACAATTCCATCAGTTGAGGTATCTTTTTACAAAACTGTATTTATGCCTTTCTTCATTTACACGGAATTCAATTAGTTTTTAGACAATATTTATTTAGTTTTTACATTTTTTACCGTATCAAAACGTTAAATATGTAAAATCGCCTTAATCGGTTTAAAAAATCAAAAAAAAATCTCATTTAATTATCTACCTTCAGTTGGAATAAAATAAAAATACTAATGTTCATCTTGTGTATAAAATCAAACGAGCAAAAAACACTTTGGTGAACTATAGCCTTTAAATGTCATTAAAATATTAAGTTCATGATACTTCTTAGATGAAACCCACTGATCTAATATGCCTTTCGGTGGTAAATCACCGGATTCGGACCCAGAGGTTCAGAGTAAAAAGCTTAGCCGAGAGCGGCAAACTTACTATGTGGTAATAAGTACTAGAAAACTGCTTAATCTGGTTCAGTTGCACCTGAGTGACATGACGCATGAGATATAACAGGCAGTCGCTTACGAAGTAAAGTTGCATGTACTGGTTAGCCCAATAATGCTTAGGTGGATTGGCGGTGGTGATATTGCATATTCATTGTTGAAAAAGGCGTAAAATACATATACAACAAAACATTTTTTTCCCGTATAATATGAAATGGCTCGCTTCAACAAAAAGCCTACAGTCGTTAACTATATGTTTAAACCCTCCAAATAGTACCACTCTACCCGTTTGCATAGTTATAACCAACATGTTTTGCATTTTTACGTAGAAAGTTCCTTGGGTAAATTATTTGACAATAACAAGTTTACCAACTCCTACATTGCTCAATTTTATTTGAACAAGTTTGATACGAGAAAAGATTTAACCGTCTGCTCATCCAGTGAGGTTACACTCAAGATGGATTAAGTGTATGTAACACCATTGAGTTAATAACGGGGCACTTTTCTTCAACTGTGTGCATCGAATATTGTCATTTACTCTAAACTTGAGCAAAACATAACTGTTAACGACAACCCTTATTATAGTCAAGAGCCTGTTTGTCATAATAGACTGATAATTTGACAAAACGAATGACGCCAGGTAGCTACTACGGGTAGACGAAGTATAGCGCAAACGAAGAAGGCATTTTACGCACCAAACTGAAACGCTATGATTTGCGGTCTCTACTCTGCTACCCGTGTCTGATTTGCAAACAAAATCATGGCCGAACAATGAGGACAATGCGAGAGGCGGGACGTAGGAGGAAAAGCGTTCGTATAAAACCACACAACTATTAGGAAGCGTTTAATTCCGAAATTGGAGTCAGTTGTTATTTGATTAAAGAAAATAAACGTAATTACGATTTTATGCAAATATTCTCCATTTTTGTGTTAATCATATTTGTGTGTGTTTGTTTACCAGGTGTTGTGTTACAGTGTATGGGATGATCTCAACAAAACCTGACATATGTCATTGATTCACAATGAACATTTTGTTTTGTTGTACATACAAATACATACTTTTTCAGTGACGAAATATTTATACGAATATCAACAAGACATAATAAGATAAACAAACAACATGGCACAATTCAAATAAATAAAAAATCTAAGAACGGTTTCATGAATGTGGATAAACTATAAAATAATTGCCTTTTGAATGAAAGACGACTTAAGGAGAAAATGCATAGCTTTTCGAACGCATCCCCGGATGACGTCAGAAATACGGAAGGAAACAGTGACGTCACGACAAACGGTTATCCTGATTACTGCAGGACAATTCGAATACAAGGTAATTCGAGATGTTTTTTATTGTACACGTTTTGTCAATTTTCTTCCAAAAACGTAATTTTGCATTACATATAACGAAAATGACTAAAATAATAAACTATTATGGTACTCAGTAAAGTTCCCTTGATAATTGTAATAATTAATAGGACAAAATGCTTACATGTGAATGTACAAATATTCTGGGGTAATAATCACGTTCTATTACACTTTTTAGTTTTTGTTTACCAAACGGGACAATGCCCTTTAATGTCATTCGCATTTAATTAGCATGGATATGTTGTTCAATTTGCAAGTGCAAGTTAGGGTTTCAAAGGTTTTGCTGCTTTTAAATTACATAAATGTTATACAAACAAGACAGCAATGCAAATTTATAGCCCGATTTCTGAGAATTCATCCTGTTTATATTGTTTGCCAGACGAAAGGGACAGCTCATTCTTTGTTTACTTCAAAGTGTAATGGCTTTGTCCTTTATATAAAACTTTTTAAGGAAATTGTACGATTGCTGCGTAGTGCACTCAATGTAACTATGATACGGTTAAGTGGCTAGGTATAAGACCGTCATCTTTCAAGAAGAATTGTTTGCATTCATGGGACGAATTGGTGTGGTAAAAGTTGTACGCGTATTAAGTTTGCCTATACATGTTATATATTTCAAGTAATTGCAATAAGTATGAATAGGCCATCGTTTCAACGCAAAGTCACATCCAGTGCTGTAGGTGAAATATAATATAGTTTCATAAAAAGAGAACAAATGGTTAATGAGTTCACTGTCCTCATAATTGTCACAAATAGCGGGTTCAATACGAGTGGTTTGCTACTTTTATTAACAAGAAAATCAGATATTAATTAGACAAAGCAGAAAGTGAACCAACTTCTTAAGTTGTTTGAAGCATATTTATTAAGATACACCTTTTTCTACAACATTCACCAAGACAGTTCGTCTGACGGTCTGTGTCAAAGCGTGATTTTTTAACGTTGTTGAATTAAGCAACCCGGGTTCAATGTTTTGCCCACAATTGTCTTTCCAGTTTTCCACTTGCATTATAAAATGTAATGGTAAACAGTACATCCCCCCTCATGTACATAAAATGAATGACACATTTTCTAAGACTAGGGCATGGTAACTCAACTCCAATGCAACAAGCAGCTTTAACGTATGACCATCCTAATGGATTCACATATTTGCAGCTAGGAAGAGATGTTATAAACCTTTTTTATTTAAATATATGGTATTTTAAGACGATCCACCGCTCAGTTTTTGGATTTTTGATTTTATAAACAAGATTGAAAATTTTCATTTTATTCATATTCAAGGGAGGTAATAAGGAGTAAAATTACTTCCCTTAAATTTTATTTATGCAAATATAGGCAACTTGCATTTTAAAAAGATTTTTCTACGGTTTAAAAGTAAAAGCATAATACATGTATATATCACATTTTAATGAAAAACATAAATGTGTATCCTGTTTAGTCCATTAGGATGGTCATACCTTAAAGGTAAAAACGGTACGCCGATTTTAATAATTTCTAAATAAAATCATACTTCCGTATTTTTCATAATTGAATGACACCATTTAAAAATTACTAGATGTGTTTACTGTTACCTCTACTCGGTATAAATTTGAAATCCCAAATATGGTTGCAAATCTATTTTAATATTAATTTGTAGCTTTAATTGATAAAGGTCATAAGCAATCTCAATTCTTAAAACACGTTAGTTTGATAACTGATTAATGATTTATCATCGTTGTAGGGGGATAATAAGCCAGTGTCTGCGTTCCTTTTTTATAAAAGGAAAATAGAAACGGTCGTTAAAAAAAGTCTTATACCAAAAAGGTTTCTAAAAATAGAATATGACAATGGAATATTTATACGTCTATAAAAAGGAAGTAAAAGTCCTTCTGAGAATCTTAAGTGAAAAAAAATACTTGATTGTATCGTCGCCGCCGAATCCATTAAAATTAGAAACATAACACGTACATTTCATTTCTGGTGAAAATTATTAGGATAAATAAATATAAATATAAATGAACTGATTTTAAATTGTCACGGTATCATTAAAACGGGTATTTTTGGGTGTTTCTTAAAGTCAATACTATATGTTTTGTTATGTATGTGTTTGCTTCATGCACACACAGTTAAAGGAGATATCATCGCTGCACTATGCACTGTTATGCGCCTGTGTTGTATGTACATTCTAATTCAAGGATGTTGCAGACTGAACAAATATTGAAACTGCGGTCAATGCTCGTTGACTTCTATCTAAGGCGTCCAGCACAAGGTTTAAAACACAGATTCTTATTATGCGTAATGCCATTTATTATAATCCGAACTCTTGATAATATAAGAAAGTTACATTTTCTTTGAAGACATTTGGAATAATATAACGACGTAGATCATTCGAATCATTACTTCGCTCGGTTATACCAGGGATTATAAAGACATTTTCGTCTCTGTCCTTATTGGCAAAAATAGAATTCCATTAAGCATTTCATTAAATGTGCATTAATAAAAACAGGCTATAAGCTCTTTTTCTAGAATGAAACAGCAATACGGTAATGTTTGCAGGGGCGTGTGTTCCATATACGCACTTCAATATGAGAAAAGGGAAAACTCTAAGGAAGCATAGCTTGCATGGGGGAAATAGCAGCCTCGGCTTTTTTGAAGCTGTTCATCAATGGAAATGAAAAATGGCACTCCATTGACGCCCTTTAGCGCATGAGCGGAACTCTTATTTTCAAATGAAAACAAAATACAATCCACGATTCTAAAGAACTAGAAAAATGTAACTACAAGTCTTATTTAAAAAAATAAAATTAGAACGATAATTAAGATGTCGATATCTGTGTGTGGTCCTTGGGGGTTACTTATAAATGAAATGGATACAATTATTGCTAAATAATTAGTTTTGTTATGTGAACTAAAACATATAATATAACGTTTAGTTTGAATAATGTATATTTAAAGTTCTCGCGTGGTTAGCATCGTAAATTGATGAAATTGTATTAACAGTATACATATAGTCTACGTCAACATATGGAAAAACCCTATAGTGGTGTATACTTATTTTAGCCAAAAATGTTATCAACATGTTTCGTATCATGTAAGGTTTAACAAGCAGCACATATTGTTGTTGGCGCGTTTACTGTATCAATAAAAAATAAGCTTGTTTAATATTTACTTTTTCAGTTTCATATTCAGAACCGCTTTAGATTAGAATGTATATATTTGATTTAAAAACTGGTTTACCAAAACTGGAATTGTTGCTCTTTCTATAACCACATAAATAGCAACACTATTGTTTACACAGTAAAACTTTCAGAATTGACA
>Ga0224511_10001012_pt1 | contig 15863 bp, 6 predicted proteins | sample SF_May12_sed_USG_2_FD_169988 | JGI IMG/M metagenome (GOLD analysis project Ga0224511, IMG submission 169988) | Sediment microbial communities from San Francisco Bay, California, United States - SF_May12_sed_USGS_8_1 | ecosystem: Environmental > Aquatic > Marine > Sediment | place: USA...
CAAATAATATTAGGCTTCCTAAGTACAGTAACTGAGTAATATTGTTTTGCGTTTTTACGTTTTATCTTAAAGTACTATTTAACATTTCAAAGCGTTTCACTTCATAATGGGCTACCGGTATGTAAATAAATATTTACCAAACTCATGTTCACATGAGTAACATCGGTATCTGTTTCTCGGTCGCGTTGTTCGGTCGAGACATTAACACTGATAAATGATGACAGGATATTTCTCAGAGAACATGTCCGGTCAAACTTGTTTATAAAAGATTTATGTTGCTGTAAGATATATTTGTAAGCAATGCAATTCAATGTTCTGCCATGTACTTAAGTTTTACAAACTCAACATATCTAAAGACTATTTATTATTTAACATTGGAATATTTTAGACCATTTACAAGGTGTCACCACCTTTGGTCATTTCCTTTTCTTAAATGTCCAACATTTATTATTTATAAATGAAGGAGGTAATTTAATGATCACTTCACTTGCCTTTCAATTTAATAAAATATAATACTTTTCAATAAAACATATATAATATACAAGAAAAAATACATTGCTTTTACAAATATTACAAACATGCTTGTACAAATATAAATGATAAACAAACAACGTAAATTGTAGAAAACCATTTTTATAACTAGAGTTATATACATCCAAACCATACTTTAGTCGGTTCAAAAGCAAGAAACATGTATTTTTAACTCAACAATCAATGTTTTATGGGTTGATCTCTTTATACGTTCAACTACTAATTTTAAACATCACAGGAACGTTTATTTCCTTACACATTGGCTGTTAGTTCCGGCGCTGCAAAAGATCGTTGAACCTTTGCTTATCTTAACAAGGGTTATACCAACTACCAGATCCGCACAACGTCTACATGATACAATTTTTGCATATATTTCATCAAGACTATCTATAACAAATTTGCATGATAAGGCAAGACGGATTTTTCAGTTTTCCTTAAACAAGATCGTGTGGTATGTCTCGCGATGTCACAGAGGGAATATCTGTCAGTAATAATCTAAGATAATGGTGGATTGTTTCATGAGAACATCGACAAGGGAATGAAACAAATGATCAGTTTCTATTTTTAAAATGCCATTCAGAATTAAGTTGGATATATATATATTTGTTTGCTTAATATCGTATTTAAACAAATACATATTTTTATGTGTGAATTAAATTCAATACAACATGTATAAAAACGGTTTAGTTCTCAATACGAATATATGTTTGCCGCATTTGCAATTTCTATTGTTTGTACTTAGAAACTGAATATTAAAAAGAAAATACAGGATAACTCGACATCTCATCACGTCCTTCCTATTTAATATATGTAAGCATCATCAAGCGGTATTCTGTTGGTTTTATGCATTTAAACATCAGTGCATGTGATACATATACATCGAGGTATTAAATAACATTAATAACAATGCCTCCATCCTTCGACTTTTATAAAATGTTATATAATTTTATAAATAATATTTGAAACCTGTATGGAATGCAAGGCATTTCTAGGTTCGCTGTCAAAAAAGTGATATTTTTGTTGAAACCTAAATTTTGGTAATTTCCACATTCAAAAATTACTTAAACATTAAGTACACAGTAAACATTGTTTGTTGACTGTGTTAAATTGTACCCATTATACTTAAGCAACAAGTTGTATGGATTTTACAACATATCCACCTTAATCAAATAGAATTTTTTACGACGTTGAATTGTGATCAAAAAATCCTATTTCAGTCTAGCATAACAGCTTTGCAGTTGTTTATTTGATGCGTGTATCTGTTTTCAGGTCCGTGGACTCCCGTCTCACGACCTCTGCCATGCAGGAAGAAAAACGATTCATCCACGGAGAACCTTATAAAATATGCATGGTTATTGGCGTTAATAATACAAATATCTCATTCAGGTTAAATCCGTAATAAGAAAGACACATTTCAAAAACGCGATATTCAGTGATGTGAATTATTAACATAACAAAGCAATGCCATGTAGTGTTAGATAGGACGTGTGATGGAATAATCGCAAATGAAAACGAAAACGAAATAGAATTACAGTATTCATTGTTCATTTGTGTGCGTGTAAATCTCTCGTGCTAATCAAGCTCGTCAGTTAAATGTGATGACATACAATGTATATGTCATTAAATATAAAGTTTAACGAGACATTTTAAAGTCGTAAAATGGACAACAACAAAGAATATCTGGACCGAGAGTCGGATGACGAATCTACAACTAATACGTTAGAAAACGCTATAAAAAGCAGGTCAAATGAACTGCTTGAAGAATTAGAAGAGTTAGTTGTAGCACTGCCCGCTAAAACACAAGAACCCCCGAAGAAGGGGTTAGTTGTGGAAAATACATCATCACAAGAAAACGGTGGGCAAATGATCTCATCAGATGATAGCAAGGAACTCGAGGTTGTGAACAAACGATTTTCATATAGTCCAAGTATTACTAGCGCTACAAATAGTTTAAGCTTGTATTTGTCTCCTTACTCAAGTTCAAATACATTGACCGGAAGTATGGTTACTGCATCAGAAGGCATGCGCAGTCCAGGATCTGGTATGACGCAGTTGTCTAAAAATAGCGTTTTTATGACACCAAATACAATGTCGTTCCAAAGTTTTAAAAGCGCTCCGTCGAGCTTAGAAGGAATTAAATTTTACTCATGTCATTCAAATCTACGATTTCTTCTAGAAAATGACGAGAATGAAAATTTAGAAAATGTTTTAAACGAAAAAAAGCTTAAACATATACATGAAATGGATAATCTCAAACCAGAACTTGTACCAAAAAAGGACAACATTATAAAAGGTATATATCGACGGCTTAGTTCTGGGAAAAGAAAACACGATGCAAAGATGAAAAATGCCAACGATACAAATGACGCTCCTACGATAAACCACAAACAACGAAAACAAGCACAACTTGTAGTTGAAACGCACCCTTCTAACAACGATCAGCCGACGACTAAAGTGTTACACGGGATACTAAAAAGCAGTGTTTCTAGTGATTCCAGTACGTGTAAATACAGTAACAGCGATAACAACAGCATGCCTTGGAAACAAAGAGAGATGAGTCCACCTACGATAAAAGGAAATGCTGCATCGACTATCGGAGGAACCAAAGCCATGCTCGTGGAAAAGGTAAAGCATTTACATATTATTTTCCCGCACTTACAGTCCTCTTTATTTGCCCTTTCGTCTTACTAGAAAGATGTTAATCGGACAGGTAGCCATATCCATACAAGATTTTTGGATTAAAAAATCTCTACCCAAACAACATAGTACTGTTTTTGTCATGAAACCCGTATTTATAATACATGACATCTGTCTATAATTAAAATAACAAAGAAACAAAACGGCGAAAGTAATGATGATGACAAACGTTTGGGGTTCTGTCGAATCCAGGCTTGCATAATTCTTGATTGATATGAGACAAATACTTTTCTCGTTTGTATGCCACTTGGCATTCTTTTCCAAAACCAATTAATAACAAGTTTGTCAATGGATGACGGTACTGTGTGTCCGATCTGACAGGACGTTGTTAAATGTCTCGTCTGGTAGACATTTGCTAAGAAAAGCAGACACAACTTTGCAATGAAAACACACATGGAACGAATAAGAAAAAGACAATATTTAACAGAATGACACCATTTATATATAGGAAGTTAAGAACATATTGATACTTTATGTGGATTTCGCTTATGATTGGAAAAAGTGAGAACATTCGCACATGTTAGCCATTGCCATTTAGTCATGAACTAAAGCCAGCTTATACATGAACTACTATTCTTTTCTTTTTTCAGGCTTTTGGTAATTACGTTAAATACATTTTTAAAGTATATATTACATAGTATATAATATACATAATATATAAAATCAATCCAAAATGGCGTGTATTTTCTTTTAAATATATATATTTTATTGTACTTAAATTGCGTGTTCATTGTAGAAGATTTTCTAGATTATACCCGCGTTACGTGTTAGTCGGCACATAAATTGTTGCAATCAGCACAAGTCAAGGATTATGTGCTCATGTAATCAATATGATTATTGCCAAGCCTGCAAATCACACTGCCTGCTTACAGGAACTGGCATGCGGTTGTTTCCTCTGGCACTCGAATCCCATGGTGCATTAAAATCTAATTTACTTCAGTCTGGGTTAAAATGAAATGGGGAGGCTCAAGTTTATCAACATGAAAGTGATTACGAAACTGGAACTGTCATGTGTAACGTTGCGTCTGTTCAGTAATTTATGTATCAAATGTTTACTCTATACATTTATGTACAAAACAATACAAACGATAGCATTTTTAATCGATCGAAAACTTACAATACATTAATTTTTGTACTTATTATTTTCGCATATTTGTTTTTTAAAGCATACGGTTATTTTAATTTACAAATGTTACAAAATACAATCATTGTTCTGTTTATACGAGTATTGTTAAACCTGCATTAAAACTATTTAATAGACAAAAATCATTGTCGAACCGCGTCAAAAGGCCATTTTGTAAGTTATTTGTATAAGTCTAAATTGTGCCTTTAATCATTGTTTACGTCGTCATGTGTTGATTAATCCTCGCTTATCTTTTACTAGGAACGTAGGTTTGATCCCGGCTTGTTATTCGATAATATTTTCATTGTTAAATGTTTATATACATGTATAACGTAAATTTAGTTTTCCATGTCATCATGAAAATAATATCACCATGTTCAAATATAGTGATTGAAATATCAAATATCGCACGCAACGGCTATAAAGGTATAATAATTTTATGATGCTATTGATTTCCTTTCATCTCGAATGCTCTAATTTTTACGAACGTCGAACGTATTACTTTTACAAACAATGTGCGCCTCCTTTCAAATAAGTATTGCGAGCTACAAACATAAAGTACATTTTATACCATATACATGTATTTCATTTATGTTTAATTCAGTCGTAAAGTAACGACTTGGTTTAATAGCGCAGAAAACGCTTCGTGGTCGTCTGGGGGAATCAAATTTAACCTGCGATGCAGATCTTTCTGTGTAGTTAGTGTAATACACAATGATCAAACTACTTTAAATGTCGTCAAAGGCATGACTATCGATTATTCATATTTCTTTAGCCCAAATATTATTCATATATCGTTATAACAAGAAACATGTAGGTTATTGTTCATTGTTTAATATAAAACTGAATGTAATATCAACATGATATTTAAAGCGATAAGAGTATTTACAAATATTTGTGGAAACATCGTACACATCCCTTTTAAAATATTTATTAGTATAAGCTTAAAATGTGTACTAATTTCAGACTGTTGGCACGATATTATTTTATAATTAAGTTATAACTTATTCAATCAACACTCAGTCAAATAATAAAATTGGTGTTAGTTTAAATGCGATTACTCATTTTCTTTTCGGTACATGTACCGTAAAAAGTTATACATGTAAGGCTTCATTGGAACTAAGAATAGTCCTTGTTCGCCATCAGAATAGAATAGAATAGAATAGAATAGAATAGAATAGAATAGAATAGAATAGAACCAATTTGAATAAATTTTTTTTAAAGAAACAACACGTTTATTTACAGCCATGTCGTCTCCAATCAAAGAAACAATTAAAATGAGTAAAGGAGAAATTCCTCAAGAAGCATAGGTTAACAGGTAAAATAGCAGCATCGGTTATATTGAAGCTGTTTACCAATGGTACTGAAAAAGCGCATGAGCAAAACTCTATTTCAAAACGAAAACAAAATGCATATGAAGTATGAAGTCATTAGTCATTAATTAAATTTTTTAATTAAAATGCTTATGGTAGAAGTAGGCAAAACAAAAACGAAACAACATACTATATATGATACCAGAAAATACTTATACACACTGATTGAAGACACGTCGGGAAAACGGATAATGTAAGGGTTCTTTAATAGAAACATCTTGAGGGATACATTCGATGAAATGCTAATAGAATAATTACTTGATTGATGTTAGAAACGGTTTGCCCCTCAATAATACTATATTATATCATTTGATATTCTTATACAAAAGTCATTAATAACATCTGTCTGTGTCAAAGGATAACAACAGTGTCTGTCTGATTTGACAGGAGCGTTGATAACCGACTAGCCATTATGCTGTCCTAAAGGGAAACATTATAGCATGTACATGCGAACTGTTGATTCAGAAACGTTACTACGATTTCAATTTGTTTGCTAATATTAAACGTATAATTAGCTTATACTTCCACAATTGCGCAATGTTGTGATGAAGCTTCTATGCCAAAATATTTTAATAATAAATATTCTGAGTGTTTTTAAATTTTTTGACAGATGAGATGATAGTGATTTTTAAATTGCACCTTTTTCTAGACGATGATATCCCCTTCAATACATGCCATGGAGCATATTTGTCTTCCCTCTTGAGATCTGCTTGAGTATGAATATATTTAAGATAAACAACCAAACACCACTTCAAAAAGCTTTCTTGTTTGAACTGCGTTGAGTATGGTTCTCTATTTTTGTTGCTCTGATAGTGTTTGTTTATTTAGTCATTATCAGAAATTAAATTGCCTATGGTAGAAGTGTGTATCTGTTTGCTTTTTATTAATCTATACTTTATGTTATTTGTGCAGTCAATGTCAACCGTTACGATAAAATTGTATACCATGTAGATACATGTAGCTGTTTTCATAATTATGTAGTATAATTTCTACCTAATTCCAATATGGGTTTTCAATAAAGTAGGGCAGTTGCCTGTTAATTAAATACATTTGAGCATTGCAAAGCCTGCAAAAACACTGACTGCTTAAAGCAACTGAATGCGGTTGTTTCTCTGCCACTCAAATCTCATGTGACATTAAAATCTAATTTACTTCAGTCTGGATTTTCATGAAATGGGGAGTCTCAAGATAATAAACATGCCGATGATAATGAAACAGAAAACTGGCGTTAAGTGCGATATGAGAACTAAATGTTTTTTTTCCAACCTAGTGATGTTTAAAGCGTATGTTACTTAACTACAATCACACAGGTGAAACAGTCCTTTATAAGACATGACCTAACTCACATGTTAATAGATCTGATATTCCTGATATTAAACTACTTTGGGCTTCTTATGTATCTGTCTTTAATACAATATTTACACGCTAGGTGTTTTTGTCCTTGTGTTTTATGTGCGAGTAGTTACCCCTCAGTTTATTTATTCATCGCGTCGTACCAACTATGTTCGTTTTCCCTAAATGCAGCAATGTAAACCCAACACGAATTGTGCCACCTGAAGTTTCTCAAAAATACTTATACGCATTGCAGTTTAACCCCAAAATGGCTCACCTTTGTTCTGTGCACTACGCCAAAGTGCCTGAACATCTCAGAATTCCGTAAAAACACTGTTTTGCCAGACAGTGTCGTGCTTGAAATTTGACAATGAGTTGATTTTGTCAATAACAATCGATTTAACTTAAAAATTGATGTTTGTCGATTATAGCGCGTATGTTAAATCTAAAAAAAGATACTACTTGACGCGTTCAATCCCGTATACTTTCAAATAACTGAACTTAATCATCGATCTGAACTCCTGTATGTTTTTTATTTATTTATTTTGAGTACTAAGTAGATTTACCATATCAAAGCGGTGTAGCCGAGAGGATATCATGGCTTTGTTTCGGTCGCGACAACGCGGGCTCAATACCAATTTTTACGGAATATTTTCTGGTCCTTTTCTGTAACTGTGTTAGCATCTTGTTTCCGTTGTTCGTTTTTTAAAACTGACTCAACAGCATTTAACACAATGATGCGAGGAAAAAATGTTAACATTATATTTCAAGTATTCTGTTTTTGGGACATCAACATTTTGGTAAGAATGTGTATTATTGAAATATTGTAGTTGCTAAAAGTAGATCAGTTTGTTGTGCAGCTAAGATCTTTGTATTTTTAACTAACGTGTAGCCAGTCATCATACCTTCGTATAAGATTTCTATTTAGTTTTGTCTCAATAACAACTTATATAAGAATATATGTTTATTATGCATTTTCCATAAGAACGGAAACGAGGTTGACTTTTCGATCAATTTCTAAACATTAAACGAATGCACATTTGAATTGATATAACTTAAGAAAAGATAAAGAAATCTTACCAGAGTAATTTTTTAAATTTAAGAATCATATCAAATATTGCTATGAACGGAAATGTAAAGCATGACGTTTTAAAAAGCGGCTTGGCATAACTACTTAAGTTATACAATGCTACTCATTAGTATAAGCATCAAATATACATTCACATATAGATCACACCTTATTCGATTAATTTGTGAACTGTTGACCTGATTTAAGACAAGTGCAACAAACGCAATATCGTCTGGGGAAATCACCATAATACTAGTCCTATATATTAAATGCAATACAGAAGCGATTTCTCTAATATGCATTTTTCTTTTCTTTGGGTATTGCTTCATCTATATGTTGTTATTGAATTATCAGGAAATTAAAATTGTGATCTTTTGTTTTCTATTATTGCGATAATATTTTTGTTATTACAAAACGTTATTGTAGCAATATCGGTTTTTAAAAACGTGATTATATACCGACTGCAAGTACAAAGCAATAACGATATAACAGCTTTGTTTAATTCTATCACTTTGAATGCTACAGAAAGGCTACTAATTCATGTAAAAAAATCTAGGTACAAGTAACAGGTGGTGTTGTCTTCAGATTATGTTGCTGTAATTGTGTGTCTCTATTTAATATAAAATTGAGGGTCGTAAGTTATTACCTAAATTCTAGAGCAAGCACGAAAAATCACAAATGCAAATTTTACCTATATTTTCGAAAATCAAATAAAATGTTCGGACAAAAACATGAAAGCTTACGTGACTTGCATTCACATGCGCTACATGTTGTGTAAGGTTTTACACTCACATCGTACTTGATTAAGGTATATGTCAATACGTCAATCGGTTGAGGAGTTCGGGGAAGGTGGGTTGGGGTGGGGGTAAGTAATGATAATTTTCTGGACCTCAGGAATCATGGATTACATTTGTATTTTTACAAATAGACTACCGCTCATGCACCAGGGGGCGTAAGTAGTGTGGCATATTTCGTTACAAATGACGAACAGCTTCTTTAAAACAGAGGCTGCACTATTCCTGATGCAAGGAGGGATTTCCTATTTTTCAGTTGGATGTGAACACAGGAATAACGGTACGTGGACTGACCACCGTCATATGATACGTTTATAAAATCCAAACCTATCACCGTTTCACTGAATATAACGATATAGTGATAGCAGTGTACATCAAGATAAATTTTAATCCCCTGCTAATTTAATGCAGCGCTGCGAGAGTGTGTGGCCCTGTATATTTTACCACATGATGTGAAAGGACCCAGCCAGGAAAGATTTCAACTTAGGGACCCATAAAATGAAACAAATAACCTTGCTTTTCTTAATTATGTATTGAGTAAGTAGGACTAAAGATAACATTTAAAAAAGTAGATGAATTCTTTTAATTATTACAATTTTTTATTTGTTATGTTCGTATTTATGCAACCACCATCCATGTGATGTTGTTTTAGCTTAATTTCTTAGAGAAGTCATAATAAACTGATGAAAGAGAAAGCCCTCAGGAAGCATAGCCTGCACGAGAAAACAACAGCCTGGGTTTTATTGAAGCTGTTCATCAGTAGTAATAAATGATGCCACACACTGACGCCCCCTAGCGCATGAGCGGGACTCCATTTTCAAATGTAAACAACATACATGTACACTTCATAATCCCTGGGGACCAGAAAAATATGACTACACGATGATGTACATGTAGTACGGAATAACACAAATAATAAGGATAATCATTAAAATAATTTATTTTTATTTGTATTTGATTATTAATATTATCTATATTTTATAATAACAAAACTGAAAATGATATTTTAATTACTTAATTTATTATTTTTATAATTATTCTATCAATCCACATATCTAAATTTTTTGGGTGGGCTCAAACAAAGAATGAGTAAACTAGGCCTTTAAGAGTTATATTATACTATATATTATACTATGTAAAAGCACTATGTCATCATGCCATTACTGGCAAGCAAATGGTCTAGAAAGTTACCATATTTTGCTGGCTGTTAAAACACTTTTTTAGAGCTCCGTCTTTCAAGATGCCTTTAAAATCTAGTTTTCTAAAACATATTTCAACGTTGCGTGCACTGGAGTTGATTTACGAAGGCTGCATGTCACTTTGTCCTTACTGAAATGCGCAATAAAAACGGCATTTAGTTTTAAAAAATGTTTTACCTATTTATGTCTTGTAGTTTCAAATCTTTGAAATGTCGACGCCGGCTTTACCTTTTTATAATTGCATAAAAGGAAGGACTAAAATAGTTGTACATTTCAATTCATACACCCTTGCTGTCTGGTTCTCTTTGTGTTCTCAAAGAATGCTTTAAATATTTTTAAAATACGAACTCCCAAGTACAATATGTATGCTATTGGTGAAAAGCTTTGCAATTAAATTATAAAGTATTCTTCTTTTTATTCAATAAACAATTGATTAATTACATACACTTGCTTATATATTGACAATTTAGACTATCATGATCACACATTTGTATTATGTTATAAAATATATGTGAGTTTTTTAATCAAAACGCAAAAACAATTATATTGGACCGTTATCTTGTCGCCCTCTCTGGTGTTCAAGAAAATATATTTCGCATCTGAAAGCTTTTTATTACTGCTTCACACAAAACAATCACAGTCGAGTACAAGTTTGTTCCTGGAACCCTACAATGTTTCCAATTAAAACTTTTTAAAACGACGAAAGATAATGAATTTGAGAAAAAAGTTAATTAAGTTGTGATTACAGTTACAATAATGCGAGTTGTTTCTTGTGGCTAAGACTTACGTCCCTCAAAACAAAATGGTAGTTATATTACAAAACGAAATGTGAAACCATAGTATCGTTTTATATATAACGTTTCTCTGATTTATAAATTCACAAACATAATTGCAATAAATGTTATAAAATGTGTACATAAAAGTGAATACATTTCGCAACTGTTTTATAGGAAGTTGAGAACATATTGATATTTTATGTGAAAAAAGTAAGAACAATCGCATATGTTTGCCATTACCATTTAGTCAACAACTGAACCCATTATATACATGTACTACTATTTTTTTTCTTTTTCAGACTTTTGGTAATTACGTTAAATAAGTTTTTAAAGTATATATTACGTAGTATATAATATAGATAATATATAGAATCAATCCAAAATGGCGTGTGTTTTCTTTTAATTATATATATTTTATTGTACCTAAAGTGCGTGTTCATTGTAGAAGATTATCTAAATTTTACCGGTGTATCTTGGTAGTCGGCACATATATAAATGCAATCAGCAAAAGTCAAGGATTATATGCTCATGTAATTAAAATGATCATTGCCAAGCCTGCAAATCACACTGCCTGCTTACAGCAACTGGCATGCGGTTGTTTCCTCTGGCACTCGAATCCCTTGTTTTTTTTCCCCTAATTTACTTCAGTCTGGGTTTAAATGAAATGGCGAGGCTCACGGTTATCAACATGAAAGTGATTACGAAACTGAAAAATTCGGTTCAGTCATTTATAAATAATACATTTAAGCTATACATTCATGTACAAAACAGTACAAACGAAAGCATTTTGAATTTCTTCGCTAATAAAAAAACTTACAATATATTTGTTTTAGCACTTATTCTTTTCGCATATTTTTTAAGCATATGGTTATTTTAATTTACAAATGTGTTAAAATACAATTATTTTGCTTTTTGTACGAGTATTGTTAAACCTGCATATAAAACTATTTAATAGACAAAATTCCTTGTCGAACCGCTTCAAAAGGCCATTTCGTAAGTTATTTGTATAAGTCTAAATTGTGCCTTCAATCATTGTTTACGTCATCATGCTGTTGTTCAATCCTCGCTAATCTTTAACTAAGAACGTAGGTTTGATCCCGGCTTGTTATTCGATAGCATTTTCATTGTTAAATGTTTTTATATAACATAAATTTAGTTTTCCATGTCATCATGAAAGTAATATCACCATGTTCAAATATAGTGATTGAAATATCAAATATCGCACGCAACGGCTATAAAGGTAAAATATTTTTATGATGCTAATGATTTGCTTTCATCTCGAATGCACTAATTATTTTACACGAACGTCGAACGTATTACTTCTACAAACAATGTGCGACTCCTTTCAAATAAGCTTCAAACTTAAAGTACATATTATACCATATGTTTCATTTCTGTTTAATTCAGTCGTAAAGTAACGACTTGGTTTAATAGCGCAGAAAACGCTTCGTGGTCGTCTGGGGAAATAACCATTAACCTGCGGTGCAGATCTGTCTGTGTAGTTAGTGTAATACATAATGATCAAACTAATTTAAATGTCGTCAAAGGCATGACTATCGATTATTTATATTTCTTTAGCCCATATATTATTCATAAATCGTTATAAAAAGAAACATGTATGTTATTGTTCATTGTTTAATATAAAATTGAATGTAATATCGACTCAATATTATATTTATAGCGATAAGAGTATGTACAAATATTTGTCGAAACATCGTACACATCCCTTTTAAAATATTTATCGGTATAAGCTTAAAATGTGTATTAATTTCAGACTGTTGGCACGATGTTATTTTTTATATATTCATAACTTATTCAATCAATCACTCAATCAAATAATAAAATAGTTGTTAGTTTTAATGCGATTACTCATTTTCCTTTTCGCTACATGTACCGTAAAGTTATAAATATAAGGTTTCATTTCAACTTAAAAAAGTCCTTGTTCGCCATCAGAATAGAATAGAGTAGGGTAGAATATAGTAGAATAAAATAGAATAGAATAGAATAGAATAGAATAGAAACCATTTTGAATAAATATTTAAAAATACAAGTTTAATAACAGCCATGTCGTCTCCGTTTAAAGGACCAAGTAAAATGAGTAAAAGTGAAAGTTCTTAAGAAACACAGGTTACCAGGTAAAATAGCAGCCTCGGTTTTATTGAAGCTTTTTATCAATGGTACTGAAACAGCGCATGAGCGAAACTCTATTTCAAAACAAAACAACATACAATCTATGATACCAGAAAATATTTATACACAATGATTGAAGACACGTCAGGAAAACGGATAATGTAAGGGTTCTTTAATAGAAAAAATCTTCAGGGATACATTCGATGAAATGCGAATAGAATACTTGATTGATGTGAGAAACGGTTTGCCCCTCAATAATACTATATTATATCATTTGACATTCTTATACAGACGTCATTAATAACATCTGTCTGTGTCAATGGATAACAACAATGTCTGTCTGACTTGACAGGAGCGTTGATAACTGGCTAGCCAGTATGCCGTCCCAAAGGGAAACATTATAGCATCAACATGCGAACTGTTAATTCAGAAACGTTACAACAATTCCAATTTGTTTGAATAGAAAACACCAAAACACTATTAAAATGTAAAACATACAAGAAATATACAATAAGTAATCACTGTTATGTTTATTCAATACTTCATTTAGTATTTGATGCAGTGCCTGCTGTTAAAATAAATTAAATGCGTATGTTAACACTTATATTAAATATATTATTATTTTTACTTCCAAACATTACGTTGTGATAAAGCTTCGTTTCTATATCATTTTTTAATAATAAATATTCTGTGTGTTTTTAAAATTTGTGACAGATGAGATGATAGTGATTTTAAAAGTTCACCTTTTTTCTAGACGAATAATTATATCCCTTCGAAAACATATCATGGAGCACACCTGTCTTAGCTCTTGAGATCTGCTAGAATATGAAAATATTTAAGAAAAAACCCCATCCAAACGAAACTTTAAAAAGCTTTTCTGTTCGAACTGCGTTAAGTATCTGTCTCTGTTTCTTATTTATCCGACAGTGTTTCTTTATTTAGTCATTACCAGAAATTAAAATGATTGTGTAGAAGTATGTATATGTATGTTTTTATAAATCCATACTTTATGGTATTCGTGTAGTCAATGTCAACCGTTAAGATAAGCTTGTCTACCTTGTAGATACATGTTGCTGTTTTAATATGTAGTATAATTTCTACCTAATTTCAACATTGGTTTGCAGAAAGGTCATACAGTTGCCCATTAATTAAATACATTTGAGAATTGCAACGCCTGCAAAAAAAACTGACTGCTTAAAGCAACTAAAATGCGGTTGTTTTCTATGCAACTGAAATCTCATGTGACATTAAAATCTAATTTACTTCAGTATCGGTTTTTGTTTAATGGGAAGTCTCAAGTCAACAAATATGCAGATGATTTTGAAACAGAAAACTGAGGTTAAGCGCTGTATGAGAATTATCCGTTTTTATTCGACTTAGGCCTTTATCAGGCATAACCTAACTCACATGTTAATAATATTTTCTATCTGATATTCCTGATAATAAACTACTTTGGGCTCCTTATGTATCTGTCTTATACAATATTTACACGCTGGGTTATAGTGTCCATGTGTTTTATATGCGATTAGTTAAACTAGATTAAACAGTTACCTCTCAGTTTGTTTTTTATCATAGCGTGATACCAACTATGTTCGTTTTCTCTAAATAAAGCAATGAGTTGCGTCGCCTGAATGATCATTGTTATGGTCTAGAAAAGTACCACATTTTGCTGACTGTTCTTCTTGACTTTTATGGAACTCCGTCTTTATAGATGCCATTAAAATCTAGTTTCCTAAACGATACGTCAACGTTGCGTGCACTTGAGTTGATTTACGAAGGAAGGCTGGCTGACACTTTGCCATTACTGAAACGGCATTTCAGTTTAATTTATGTCTTGTAGTTTCAAGTCTTTGAAATGTCGACGCCGGTTTTATCCTTTTTATATAGAAGCAAGGACTAAAAGAACGCTTAAAATATTCTTATAATTACGAACTATTACGTATAATGGTGATGATTTTAGTTTAAGCGTTGCAATTAAGTTATTAAATATTTTCCTTTTAATTATTAAATTATTTATTTATTACAGACATTTGTAAACATTGACACTTTGTACATTCTTGAACAAATAATTGTATTTATTTATTAATAATATATGTGATTCGCTAATAAGAAAACCCACAACGAATTACTGCACTGTCTGGTGTTGAAGAACAATTACTTCGCATCTAGTGATTTCCATTAATGCTTTACACAAAACAATCACGGTTGAGTACAAATCTGTTCCTGGAATCCTACAATGTATCCAATTAAAACTGTTTTAAAACGACGAAAGATAATGAGTTTTAGAAAAGAAGGTAATAAAGTTGTGATTACAGTTTCACAATGCGAGCTGGTTTTTGTGGTTAAGACTAAAGTCACTCACAACCTAATGGTAGTTATTTTAACAAGTGTGAAACCAATGTACCGTTATACAATATATCGTTATATAATGTTTCGCGTTTCCCTGATTTACTAAATTACATAAATAATTGCAATATAATTATGTTATAAAATATGTACATAATAGTGCATACATTTCGCAACTGTCTTTTATATATTATAATTCAAAAAGGGTGTATTGCAATTGTTTCAAATGTTGTTTCTTTCAATGGGAGTGTGTTGTTATAATTTGTTTTACACAATTATCTTGGATAATAACACATTTACCTTCAATCACCAATTTAATGGTGGTCCGTAGTCGGATGTTTAGGTCAATACAATGTACGATGGAAATTCAATGTTTTTGTTCAATTCCGATTCATACTGTTTCATTAATTACCCAAAATTTTCTAAACAGAAAATATGATAAGCACATTCTTAAAAACACCTGCTCCTTGGTTTTGAGCAGTGAAACAATTGC
>Ga0224511_10001013_pt1 | contig 15858 bp, 9 predicted proteins | sample SF_May12_sed_USG_2_FD_169988 | JGI IMG/M metagenome (GOLD analysis project Ga0224511, IMG submission 169988) | Sediment microbial communities from San Francisco Bay, California, United States - SF_May12_sed_USGS_8_1 | ecosystem: Environmental > Aquatic > Marine > Sediment | place: USA...
AATTGTAAATAAAGAAATGTTATGTTTGAAAATTAAAGAAACGAACGTTCATGTTTACAGTTAATGTTAGTCAAGTTTAAATATTAACTCTGCCCTCAATGACAGCAACACTTTTTGTCATTCTAACAATTATTGTGTTGTTTTATTTTTCTATTTCTCTGGGATTATTGAAATATAAAAAATTAATGTTGTTTACATTAGAAATCAAAGTTCCGCTCATGCGATATGTAGCGTCAGTGGTGAGGAATATTTTATCACCATTGATGAACAACATTTAAAAAACCGAGGCTGCTAGTTTCCCCATGCATACTATGCTTCAGGGGACATTTTTCTCAGATTAAGTATACATTTTATATCATTGTTAAAGTATACCAACGTAAATCCTTTTAAATACATTCTTTTGGTAAACCTTGCTCTCAAAATGTTCTACATCCAAATACAAGAATCTGAGACAATTGCCTAGCTGTTACATTCAATCGTTGAAGATGTGTGACACTGTCAAACATATCATTTAGTCTTTTAACGATTTAGTTGAAGCTTGTACAATAGTTTGAATTTTAAAATGATATTTTTTATTAAATGTACATGAATAATATTGTGTCAACACCGATTTAACTGACTATGAATGACGGAAATGCACTATCCTTTAGAACCGACCAAAAAACTGAAAGACGAGAATGGATACATTGGCAAGTTTATATGAATTCATTAAACTACTTAAAATACCATTTTAAACGCTTAACTTTCATTTGCATTTTTGCACATTTCCCCTGAAGATATGCAGTGGAAAATGATATCAAATGCATACTTTGCAGTGTGTTGATGAATGTACATGTATGTTTCGCCTTTTTGAAACTGTAATTTTTAAAATAAATTATATACTTTGACGGTAATTGCTAGTGTTTTTATGATATAGTATAACCATTACCAGATGATCATTGTTTAACATTGTTTATGATAGCATGGTCTGACTTATTTTATATATAATGAGAACGGTTGAAATTAAAAAGACCCTAACATATAATATTCGTAAGATGTAACCTAAAGTCAATAGAAGTACATGTTACTCATGCCTTCTACGTATCGTTTGAATCAGCTAAAATGTTTAAAATGTTTATTTTACGAAAATACCACAAATAACATGTTAAGCTAACATGTGTGACTTATGCCTTCTTCACACTGTCTCAGTGAAAATATATTTCAGGCAAGTTTCGTAAAACCCTTTAAAGGGTGCTCCAGATGCTCAAATCGTAAAAAATGAAAAAAAATTAAAATTATCGGTCTTATTTTGTTCAGTGAACTAATCCATTATTTCTGACCCATAAATTTTAGTGAGAAAGTTGACAGAATCGTTTGTAAAACATTTTTTTCTTTGAAAAATCTACTGCGTTACTAACGCAGTAGCCGTTAAAAAAAGAAAGGATAATTTGTTCAAGAAAGTCACGTGTTTTAACATTTGCTGTTTCCGGTTTGTCAGTCAAAACGGCCTGAATAAAAAAAAACGGCCCCAGTCCACAACGGCCCCATTTTCGGTCAAAACGGCCCAAACGATAGCAAAAATCGGTTATAACGGCCCCATAGGAGTATTTCATTGTTAACTTTGGGTGTGAAAGCTACATCTTAGGTATGACAATTAATGACGGCTAATTAATTTAATTATACTTAAGGTTTGACGTGGTGATCAAAGGATAGTTTTTTTTATGTGTGAAAGTTGACACTTTTATCTATCATTGTACATATTTATATATTTATTAATTTAACACGCTAGGTCCTCAAGACCGGTCTTGGGTGTTTCCGTTTTGGACAACACAATCATTTACAATGGAACTTAACATACATTTTGTTAATTTAATTTAAAGTCCATCATATATGCTTCATTTAAACAGTAAGCAATGCATGGCATTCTAAATAGTCCTCATTTATATGAATGTTTTGACATATTTTAACAACTCCTGTGCACTGACTAGTAAAGGAACTTTTATTTGTTTGGAAATCATCAGCATCACGACTAATTTACTTAACAGTCTCACAGAGCCGATGCTGCCGCTTATTGCAGCGGTCACAGCAGATCGCCTGTTGCCGCTCTTGACATCTGCAGAGCAGAATATACACAAGTACATCCTCGATCACTATTAAGTCCTGTCAATCTCTAGCTTATTTAACACTATTAGAAATAGTCCGATTTAGAAATCTTATTAATCTTACACAAATTTTACTAGTCCAAACTAAATCACTTTGACAAATAAACACACATTGACAAGGCAATGAAAGAAAAGTAATGTTTAACAGAAAAGGAATATATTTACTTACAAAACCTACTCTAAATCCACAGTTTGTTAAAAGTGTGTCATATTAAACGGCCACACCTCATCTTTAATACAATAACGCGATCGCCGACAAATACCATTAAAGATCTCAATTATCATTATATATTTTTTACACTTCTTTATTTGATGTTAGATGATCAAATAGAGACACGTGTCTTTCTTTCTTAGATGTGTTTATCTATTTTATTTGATAAAAATACCTGTTAATTAAATATCAAATACATTAATATAATTATATCTATAAAATAATAACAACAACCTGGGAACCATCTAATGCTAAACGTTTTCCCATGAACAAAAAGAATATGTAAACATATGCAAATTGCATAAAATAAATAAAAGACAAGACAAGACCTGCTTCTTTCTACATATGTATTATCATGAATTTAAATAATTAAGATTGATTGAAAATTCACATAATACAACAATGACTTTTCAATTTGGGCCGTTTTGACCCACGATTTTTTAATATTGGGCCGTTTTAACCGAATTTTGGCCGTTTTTGACTGGGGCCCGTTTTCGATTAGGGCCGTTTGACTGGCATTCCTGTTTGCGCACTTGCGCAGTTTGTATCTAGTTCGATCAGGTAAAACTATCCCAAATCCTATCGAGGGCGGGCGCCTGATGTTTCCATGTAGTGTGTTCTTTTCGTCTTGCAAATGTTATATTACAACACTTTCTTTTAACACATGTATAGTGTCCTGTCAGAAAAATCCTTGTTCATATTGAAAAATGGTGTCAAACATTGTAGTTTTACAATAGTATATTGTCGGTTATGATTTAGGCAACCCTAACCTTCACGTCACGTGGTACTTGAAAACACCCGTAATAAGGAATACCGTACTATCTATTAAAAGAAGGTTAACCCCGATGGCAGAAAAGCAAATTGTCTGTTTTCTAAGCAAAACAGTGAACATATATAGGTTTCAAGCGATATTTTGATTTAAATTAACTATTATAATTATGTACATGTAGAAATAGTTTAGAATATTTGCAAAATTCATGATTTTCTATTAAAATCTGGAGGGCAGGGGCTTTAAAGAATGTGGATTATTTTAAGCGGACACGAAACGGTTCTTGACAGACAAACGGACTGACGGACGGACCCACGGACGGATCTACTGAACGACTCAAACAATCGACAGACCGATCCACCGACCAACGAACGGACGGACCGACGGACGAAGGGCATTCATACAATCCCCTTCCCATTTCGCAGTGGGGTATATGAATGTGTGTATATAGTATAGTGCTACCTTTAGTCTTCCATCTGCTGTATAGTATATATTTTATTTTTAGAATCCATCTCTGAGTACAAGAATTCACTGCGGAATTTTCTTGTTTGATTGTACAACGATGCAAACACTTGGAAAATCCATGCTTGGCAAAATTACAGCTGTGAAAGCGCTAATGGATGAAAAAGGTTTACCTAAATAAAGTACAAATTACCGTATTAATAATTTTGGTAACAATTGGCTAATGTGTAAATGTATCCATTGACTTACTATCTGTTCGTTTATATTTTAATATTTTACAGAAATACCATCTGTCGTCGTCCTGTCGAAAATAGACGAATTAGACCAGAACAACTCAACACTCGAAATGTCCGATGTCAACAAATGCGTTGACAAGATCGCACAAATGTTTGGTGTCCCTCGTGCGAATGTTTTTCCTACAAAAAACTACGATGAAGTCGAAGTAGATGAACGTGTAAATGTTCTGGCTTTTCTAGCGGTGCGTCAAGCTGTAACACTTGCGGAAGATTACATAAAAAACGCCCTAAAAGCTGAAGCAACTAAGCACGTTGTTGCTGAACCAACCGGATCCGACAGCGTTGATTAAATAAAGCAAATACGCGCTGACGTGATGCAAAACTATTATGCTTTAAAGCTTATGAAAGAAAGTAAAAATAACTTTAATTTATGATTGCCAAAATCATGTCAAACATACTTATATACATAATGACCTTAATAATACATAATGCCAAGACATTCACCCCGATTATAGTAGTGAAATGTTTAATGTTAACGTCCTAAAGTTGTCACCCACTCAAAAATATTAAGGCTACTATTGAACAATGATTTATGATCTGAATCGTTTCACATATTGATCTTATTTTGACAAGCAAAATATGGCTCTCAAGCTAAACTTTAAACCTCAAAAAAGTTTAACTTGTTTCTAAGAAAAAATTGGCACGCAATGAAAGCGTTTTACAATTCTTTTATAAATAACAAACATAGATCTGTATAAAGGGGGAAATGGATCAAACGTATTCAGTTAAATAACATGTTTCAATGCTAACATGTACACGTTTCCGAAAGTTTAATGCCGTGTTTTATTTTAAAGCCTTTTATGAATGTGCTTTGGCATCGCGTGCTACATTAACAATGTAATTGCTATGTTTTAAGAAGTAGCTTGGCAGAATTGTGTGTGAACGTGCGTCTGTTTTTAACAGTGCACTAACATAGTTTAATTATTAAGTTCTTCATCTTACGCTAGCCCGATGTTTTGTTTAACTTTTTTCTTTGAAAAAGTTTTATGCACCGATCTGTTTCGAATGACAATATCATGAATAATAAATGTAAGTTTCAGAAATGGTTAAAGGGTTAAACAAACTACACAATGGTTAATGAATTGATTTTTGTCTATTATTCTCAGTTGCTATATTTATTTTAGCTTTAACAAAATAAATACCTTTATTAACATTTATTCATCAGTTCATTCGTCGAAACATCATGTACGATGTCTTAAGAGAAGTATACTGATGGAACGGATAGTAGCTCATGCCACCGCCGCCATACAAATAATGTTCCGCTGAATACGTGCCCGGGGTTACGTAAGCACCATTAAGTGCTGTGTCCGTGCAGCGAGAATACCACCACCCTCCCCCGATTGTTCTTGCGCAGTGCGTGGCATATCCGTGATCATATGTTGAAAATCTCTGGTTTAGATTGGTATACAATCCATTACTTATCGTATAATATCCGTTTGGATAACCTGTTGAAAGACAAAAACATCCAAATGTTTGAACAGTGTTCTAATTATATGTACACTATAATAATCGTTATAAATGGATTTAATGTCGGTAACATTTGAAATTAGAGTTCCGAGCATGTGCTAGGGCATGTTAGAAGAGTGGCATTTTCATTTCATTGGTGAGCAGCCTCAATAAAACCAAAGGTGCTTTTCCTTATGTAGGTTATGTTTCCTTAGATTTTTTTTTCATTTTCTAAAATAAATCAGTTTAATTTAAAAATATGCTTTAACTTCACACAAACTGCTTTTTAAATTGTTATCTCTATTTTTAATACGTTTAATTATTGATGATGTTTGTTTATGAAAAAAGCGAGACGTTTATTTTGCCGATATACTTTAAGCGTACTTACCAGCATCGCCATAACCCTGGTCGCTGTGGTATGTATAGTCAGAGCCACTGTCCGATACCCAGAAGTTGGCAGCTTTCTCATAAGCCCAATGCTCAGACGCATCTTGTACATCAATCCGTAACTCGTAGCTCACACCTGGCTCAGACGTCATTTCATGAATGTATTTTAAACCTGCAAATATACACAAATAAGATAACATGAGAAAAATCGGTATTGAAAAACAAACATGTTCTACATTGTTTATAGATTATGAAATGATGACACAATTAAACAATCAAGGCAGAATACAAGTTTTTTATGTTTACTCGATTATTAAATTATCATTGTATGAAAAAACGGTAAAACTTTGAATCGTTTAAAAGAGTGATGCACATTTTTCAATTGAGAATTTTGTGTTTCCTTAGTCTAACCATGTAAAAGCGATACTCAGGAGAGTGTCGGTTTACACCGATTGCAAATTTTTTCTTTCTGTTCCTTTGCTTCATTTCGTGTTGTGTGGCAGTTGTAACACATTATATAATATCTATAAATTTTTGGGACACAGGTAGATGGCAGTATGGCTTTTACAAAATGGAAATATGTTTAAGCTCTTAGAACTTATGTCAATGCAGCAACTTGTAAAGTGCGGTAAAAGATGTGTTCAAACTGTTAAAGCCTCGGAAAAAACCTACAGAAACGTACACTAGGGCCGTACTATCCATTTTAACATGTTAAAGAGTCGCAAAATCCGCTTGAAGTGTTAAAGAACCGTACAACAAACTAAACTCTCTAAAGCGCCATTAAGTATTAATATCAACGTGCTTAAACGTCGTAAAGTACTTACCAAGCCAATACTCCTGACTGGCATTACCAAAGCCATTCACATAATCTTGCCAAGGCCTGTTGAAGTCTACGTCACCATTATAACGATACTGGAACACCTGTCATGGTACCATGTGTACGCTGGTTTTTATGACGTAGAACACATATTTACATTCAATACTAAGCATTAATTAAAATTACGCATATCTACTTTCTGTGTTATCTCTCTTAATAATCATCTAATTATATTGTTGCTGAGGTTGGATATAGAATGCATTATTCTGATTATACTCGCATCACAGTTAAAACAATAAACAATATAAATATGTTAACATTCATCAATTTAGGTAATGATTTGGTCAAATTATTAGCAAAACTCATTTTTGAATTGAACACTAGGAACATTGTACCACGACTACAAGGCCAGTTTTCTAAAGGTTTAAACAAAAATAACATCGTTATAAACGTGGAGACAATAATTTGCTTCTTGTAGTTTTGTAACAATTAATAAAGGAATGACGTTTTGTTTTGTTTCCCAAATCACATGTTAAAGGAAGCGTTGGCATTGGGTTTTAAAGAAGACAGTATCTCTCAGAAAAACAACAACAACAACAACAACAACAACAATTTAACATAAACAATTAAATGAAAAATTAATCTGACTATACCGTCCATCCTCCGTTATCATGTTTGTTGAAACATCGGACTTTGAGTATCGTGTGTGTTTTCCAAGTGCGGATGGTGTGGAGATCATCGTCAGTAAAACCATTTCTGAGCACTTCGTTGCAGTCTTTGCCATGGACTGTCCATTGTTAATAGTTAAGATTTAATAAGAAATATTGTCTTTGTATTTGTATATGTTAACAAACAGTTTCAAATAATGAGTGTTTTTAATTTCAAACTTCCTCATTTGAAAATGCGTCATGCCCTTAATAGAACACCAATTTAAAAATATAAACCAAGTTGCACTGAAACAAAACTACCTTCTAGTAAACATACCGTTTGGTGAAGGAGTTAATTTTGAAGACGTTGTTATTGCTTGGGTAGGAGTTGTTTTTACTGTTGTTGGCGTCATCTTTGACGTCATCGTTGACGTTGTTGTTGACGTGGGCGGGAACGTGTACGTTTGGTGATTGTCACATGGTGACGTGTTACAAATTGTAGAATTGCAACATTTCAACGCACATTCTCTGTCTGAAAAACGACATATGTAGATACTGTACAATTTTTTATGTACTATAATAAAAACGACACCACCACAACCAACAACAACATACTAGGTAGATTTGACAACTGTACATTTTTATATAGTATTACTACACCAGCACCAGCACAACCAACAGCAACATGGTAGTATAAAACTGTATATTACTACATCTATTTTTAAAACAACACAACTGACAATGGCAAGCTAGGTAGATATTTAAATTGTACATTTCAACACCTACAATTACAACAATAACATCACCACAACTAACAACAACATGCTACGGTAGGTATATATTGAAACTGAGTATATCCACATATGTAGTACAACGACAACAGCCACACAACTAACAGTACTACTACTACTACTTCTACTACTACTACTACTACTACTACTACTACTACCACTACTACTACTACTACTACTACTACTACTACTACTACTACTACTACTACTACTACTACTACTACTACTACTACTACTTCGTCACGCACGGACGCACGAACGGACGCACGCACGCGCACACATTTAACACAGTACATATAGTTGTACTCACTTGTGTGTGGAACGCTTGACAGCGCCGCGCATGTCTAAAAAGTGATACATACGTTTCAGATTGGCTTAAAAACACAGTTGTGGAGTACTAGAAGTTCTTTTGAGTTTGTCATTCGTATTTCACTAACACATGACTCGTGGAAGGAAGCAATCAGTCGTGTGCAAGATAATAGTTGCAATTCTATCTATTGTTTAACATATAAAACAGGGACATGTTTTCGTTAAAAGGAAAATAGAAAACACTCGTAGATCCACAATTATATATACATATATTTTATATCCTTTTATTATTGTACTTTGTACTTTTGTACTTTTTATCGCATTTTTATTTTGAATTTGTAATTGTGAACACCTACCTCAGGAAATGCACAACCAGTAGTGTAGATGTTGTCTTGTGAAACGGAGCCCACCGTTGCTTGTAGAAGGCACATCTTTAGATTAATAAAATCGTAGTTTTTTGTTAATTGCACAGTGTTATAAAACCAGTATATACCCACAACCACTGCTTCGGCGTGCACTATGTGAGTTTAAAATCACATTGTGTCGAAATGCTTATATTGATATCTTAATGGAATTTCTAAGACGTAACTTTGCCTATCTATAAAGAATATATTATATCAAATATAGCAACAATAAAGAAACAAAATTCGGACGCGAGCCAGAGATTGAACCAGTGCCGCGAACACGCGAGTTAATCGCCTTTCCTACCCTTTCTTCAGTTATTTAACGGCGTCATTGTTCATTAGGAATGTGTGTGGCAAGAAGAGTCAATGTGCAAATGCAACAAATCTACGGCGCTATGATTTATCCTTAGGTATAGTACATGTATATGCCGTGGTTACACTTTCAATGTTCTGAGTGTAATATGTACATTTCGTTCTGAGTACAATTATATTTTTCTTCCAACTAATCTTCAGATTGATGCAATAGCGCTAAGCATGCTCGTTGTCCGAGAATGTAGATTAAACAACACAGTTTTGTACAAAAAATATTGTTTTGTACAATAAAGTACATGTAAAATGAGTAAATCATTTCAGAATGTAAAGAGGAACAATACAAAGCTTATCTTTCGTATGTAATTGATTCGATTAAGTATTAATATGATATCACCTGTCCGGCATGACATTTCTTGATCTGACTGCAAATATCCGGATGTGCCTGTTGGTCGCAGCCGAAGCATATTGGTCCCGGTGTATTAGGATATCCTATGTAATACATTTAAGACAGCTTATAAGAAACCCGCTTTCAAGAAACGCCTGGTTATAAGAAACCCATTTTTATTTTCCTATCTTTGCCATGGAACTAGGTGACATAAAAACCGAATTTACCGAGTTAAGTTCACTAGAGGTAACAAGCCGTAGAAATGTGTGGCCTTAGCATTCGATAGAGCAGTCTAGCAGCCATAAAGTTGCATGTTCTATTTGGATTCTGAGTTGTAAACCATTTTTACTTTTATGTAAAAATATATACATTAAGTTAAGGACAAACTATAAACGATAAGTAAATCCAAATGTAAACGGTAATCTAAACACATAATTATTTTGAAACTCCGAGCACCTGTTTGACCGCAGACGGCGCTGTTACACAAGTTGCCAGAGCAACATTGGCTACACACGATCGTGTCCTGGTTACGGCGTTGTCTAGCAATCCCCGGATGATCTTGTGATACAAGTTGTGTGTAAAATGTCGTTGAATTCTGTTGACCTTGCGGCGTTGCGTTGGTTGAAAGGCTCCCCCGTTTGCCAATAATGGCATCGTCGCCACACACCTTTATTATTTTAAAGTAGAAACATTAATTGCAAAAATGAGACTAGTGTGTATCAATCAAAATTATTCGAGTTTCTAATCCCTTTAACGTTTTCTATTGGGTTTGATAAGGCTTCTTTGTATATTCGGTAGTTTATCTTACAGCTTGTGTCTGAAATCCCAGAGAGACGTCATTATACAGAAATGTAAGTCAAAAGTGAGCTTAGGTGGCTACGCCAAAACAATAGGACTCATGAACGTAACACAAATGATATTTTCAATGTCAGCCATAATGAAAAGCTACAGGGTCAACTTGCAGACAAATCTGTTTTTATGTGAAAACCATCTAATTCATGGTTCGTAAATGCTTAATCCGATCGCGAACTCTTACTTATTTAGTATCTCCCAATGTTTTTTTTTTGGTACGATAATAACAATTTTGACCGTATGTTCCCCTATCATCTAATTAAAGTAAGCTTCAATCTAAAGCTGACATGATTCTGCGTCGTCTTGATTCTCGTTTACTCAAAAGTGTTGGCCTGGCCGTGAAAGTAAGATAAGGTCATTTGACTTACCTTATCAGAGGTTACCGTACAAACAAATACGTTAAGGTCTAATATACGATACGGCTTGAAAATACACAGTTATGCCTATAACTGATTTCGTTATTTAATTGTGTAAATTAACGGCTTACCCTGCTATCTTTGCAGCCCAGCTGCCAGCGCAGTTCACCATTGGAGGTCACGTGGTATTCGCCATAACACAGCTGTACACACGTAACACAGCGTTTTATTCATTATTTTATCTTTATAACAAAGATATAGTAAAATCCGCTTATAATGAATCCACTTAGGAACTACAGGGTACAAATTAATAAGGAAATGGTTTTTATTCCCCAATATTCACCAAATAACTAGTTACCTATTGTTCCTTGTAAATGTTAGTTATATATACATTTACAAGAAACTCCGGTTTCGAGGATCTTTTTTGCATGGTCCCGATTAGTTTCTTATAAGCGGATTTGACTGTAACACTATTTCGACATACATTTAAATAGTTTTCATATATACATAAAACAAGTGTTTACCCAGTCCACCGAACTATATTGATTAATAGACGAAAGCCAACTCAGACACACGTTTACCCGCAAACGTTCAAAAAGGACAATGAAACCCGATTGAGATTTAGCACAATATAAGGGAACATATGAACTGTAAAATGTATGCAATCAGATTTACTATAAACAAACTGTTTGAAGAAGACAATTATAAACACGAATAAAACAACCATTTATGCGACCTAGCTTTTGTCCGGATACCAATAAAGTAACTCTGAACGGGCCATACAAAAACATCTATCTTTAGAGTTAATTGGGTTACTCATCTGCTTAACTTTTCTTAGATCTCGAAGTGCATTCAATACATTATGATAGTGTAGTATCATAAACAGACTCAAGAATAGACAAACACTCATTTCTGACATCAAAAATAAGTGTCTGGTATGATGACACTGCAAAAATTGACATAAATGGGCGCACGGATTCTCTATATTGGCTTCGATGCTGTGTATGATAGATGATATATAGAGCATCCACTGCTGTGTATGATAGATGATATATAGTGCATCCGCAAACAAGAATGTAACGTTCTTTCAATTTCTCTTCTGTTTTTGTTTTGTCAACTTACATTTGTATTATCTGGCTGCAGACTCATTTGAATGGTTTAGATTAACGACGTATCCGCTTTCGCGTCTAGGAATGATTTGTCATAAACTTCTTAAATACAATCATACGTTTTACGTTGGCTAGAAGGTTCGCATCTGTGATTTTGTATGCTAGACCTTGGTAATCTTAAAACAAGTTATTTAACATCAAACAGGATATTAAAACGCAAGCAAGGAAGTATGGTGTTAAGTTTTTACAGTATTGCTAAACATATATGATGGGAAAACATGTCGTATATTATAATAAGACATGTAAAATGGTGTGTTTGAGTTTATTAAAACAAAACAAAAACCATGCCACTCAAACACCAACAGGACAATACCAACTTGGATTGTAGATGTATACATAAAACCGAATACCTCGTGCGGACCGCAACGCTTGACAGTGGGACAGTCTATGGGTTTAAGAACGCTGCTACATTCCAGGCACGTGTAATCACCCGCTGTAAACACAACGACAACAACAATAACAACAACAACAAAACTCGATTAAGTTTCAGTGTTTGATGTCGTCCCGGTTAACTCGTTCGATTAGCGAACACAGAATTCGAATGAAAGTGGTCCCAGCCTAACCGACAGCAGCAAATTCCTCTTCGTGATAGTTGATATAAGACACTGTATTATGTCTTTCACAGATATCTCTTGCAGGTAACCTATTTGTAGAGGCAGTCAATCGAGTGCAAGGTAAGGTGTCTTAAGAAAGTAATGGACAGTTCCACAACTGTCAATCATGATCATTTATAACTGTACATGGTCAATTTTAATCCAATAGATTAGGATTATATTGCCAGCTGACAACCTGACCTAGAAATTACAAAAGAAAGAATACTTCCTGTTTGTGATAAACCTTATCACAAGATCAAAGAAAATATGCCGCTTGGGGAGGAGCTTGATAAATTGTGGAACTATCCATTGGCCGTACCAAAGCGGTAACTCAACATTTCTTGGAGAAATCATTTAACGAATCATAAAGAAAAAAAGAAAAGAAAAGAAAGAAAAATCTAAATGTCCGTTGCGTCATGGTGTTCTGCGTGTTTTTGTGTCGTTCTGTGGGTTGGTTTTAGGACAAGCTATGTTGTCATGGTGCTCTTAAACTTGAAATATTTACATTGTTTACAACATTCTGTCTGTGAACATCGCTTCAATTTATATTGTACTAGTGAAACTAGAAACGTTGGTGTGATGAACTGTACGCCTTGATATGACACGACAAGAAGGCACAACAAACCAAACTAATCAAGCACATACTAATGACTGATTTACGATTGCATAAGACAATCATCAAAAACATTTGCTCTGATATTGCAAACTAATTTCGTATTAAGTTGTTAATGTGTTAAACATTAGGACATTAGGACAGTGTAATAAATCCTAACTGTGTACCCGTCGCCATGAAAGACTTTTCCAGGGAAGTCGTAAAAATTGTCATCGTACCTACTGGAGTATGGAAAAACAAAGCCAGAAGCACACCAACTGAAACAATTCAATTGTGAACCATATTTATATATAACAACAATCAAAAAGTTAACTATGTTAACGTACACACCGGTCGTGTAATAAAGAATACATTGTTTTGTGTTTTAAACGGTCTTTTAATATATCGAATACTACTCAAAATTTGCTAAGGATCACTTTTTCTACAGTGATTTACTTTTGTGTATTTGTAATAAATAAGAAAATTAATTGGAAAGAATTGAATGTAATAAGTGAAAGGTGTACATCACAAATTGATAACTTAAGAACACAATAATGAGGTCCTCGTACAGGTGTATCATTAGCGATAGGACTGCAATATGCAATTGTCAAAAAGCTGATCCATATCAAATTTAGAGTAGTATATACCTATAATTGATCTTCATACAATACAAGTTTACGAAAACAACAAACCGGATTGAAAAGTTCGTATCATGCTTCAACCGTGTGTATCGAAATAAAGTCCCGTATCACACTCCCTTAATTTTACACAGGTAAATCGAAGTGATCAACATACTAGCATAATATGCCGTTTGTATTACATTATGACTACAACTCACGCTATATCGAATAATATCGAAAAACAAATACATATTTCCTTAGTTTAATACAAGATGTGTACACTGGATAAAGGCAGAAACTATTATTATTTTTCGTCCAAAGCAAAACCTTTTTCGGAGACTATTGAACCTATTGGATTTGGAATATAAAAGGAGCTAGATCTACCATAAATGTTCATTCATCATGATGGTAAATGCCCTTCGCCGAACCTAACTGGATACAATCTTTTAATTTTATTTTTTAGTCCTCCGAGTGTTTGTTTTTCTTTAAACAATACACACCATGCTTGAACAATAGATTTGTAGAATGCAAAGTTTTTATTTGTACTTTATAGAAAAGAAGTAATTTAACTTCATTTTGTTTTAATATCAAAATTCAAAGAACACTCTATTACGGGTTTTCACTCTGCCTATTTACGTTACATAACACTGTGCTGTTATCCCTTAATGAAAATAGGAAAAAAGCATGTTATTCTCATCAGAAATTATATTATTTCACATTAGGGAAAGGTAAAAATGTAAGGAAAAACTGTTTATTAACATATACGGAAATTTTAAAGGTGTTACTAGAGAAAATCGGGTATGTAAATGTCATTGGTTTTAATTTTATTGAATATTCATCTATTCATTCAATATTTTATTTTTTATTTTTGTTCTGTTAACTTGTGATAAGACTTTTCAAGTTGGACCGCGCGCTTGCATTCGGATACATTGAAGCAGAACTTTAGAGTTCGGAAATCAACCACGTAGCGGCTACATCAATTTAATCAAACGAAGTCGGCTGATGACCGTCCGCGCTCTGGGCAGCTACGTGTGACGCCCGAATATCAATATTTTATGATCTTAAGCACACGGCATACTTAACATTAATTAACAAAAACAAAACAACAACAGCATAACGGATAATAAACCATCACTAATGACGTTTAAAATAATTCATTAATTACACAAATAAATTATACTACATTGAATATTAGACAAACTTTGCAAAACAAGTATTTTACTAATATCACTTAAAAAGGGTTCTCAATACCTGTCAGTATTCCACAGTCGCCCATTGTCGCCATATCAGACGACATATGAGTAATGGGGTTATAGAGGCTTGAACTCTTTCAATGTTCACTCATTAGAAGACAGGTTCGGTTAAAGGTATACAACCACAATATATTTGTTAAACTATAAAACCTTAACCTATATGATGAACAAGCGTGCGTTTGTGTACTGCGTATGGTACGTACACACATACGTAAAAACATTAAAGGGATTATGTCTTATATCTGGTACATGTATGCTGTTAAGTTTTAAGTTGTATCAATCTTGTTAAGGTTTAGTTTGCGCATAAAAGATGAACATGGCGATATTTTCACTGCACAACAAAATATTATTTAAGAGTAATAGTCCATGCTTCGTTAGCTATTTTTCGGCATAAACTTTTACAAAGGTCCATACATTCCTTGCGATTGAATTATTAAGCAGTTATTCGATACGTTTGTTTTGTGCAAATAATTGACATTTATAGAGACAAGTCAACACGTTTATATAGCATATATGATTACTCAAATCATTTTTACTATAGTTTTTCGTGAATGAAGAAATTTATTCATTAGTATTAAAATGTGTCCGGGACCCTTTAACTTTAGTTTTTCACCTATTATCAACTCAACGACTTCAAATGACCAGGTCATTGCAAAAGCGTTATCAATTATGGACCGTTAAAGGCAACTTCAATTTACTTAAATCCACTATTAATTATATATACGTAGCAATGGTTAAGTTTATTCTTGCATATGGGACAACGATTTCCGCATCAACTTCCGGTGCTGGAAAAAGTCATCTTACACCCCCATGTAAGGCCTAAATTAAAATTAAGTGTGTTTGCCCTTTACCGACCGACCCGAAAATATCCCGCCGACTCAAAAGATTTTATTGGAAAAAAAGTATTGTTATTTTTTTTATTTGTCACGACCGTTCATCGTATTACTTTTTATAGTATATCTTTCGAGACAATTGCAGAAAGGTTGTAAGAAACTTGGAAATCAATGCTATTTCTAGACAGATATTGTGTTTACTAGTCAGTCTTG
>Ga0224511_10001014_pt1 | contig 15845 bp, 16 predicted proteins | sample SF_May12_sed_USG_2_FD_169988 | JGI IMG/M metagenome (GOLD analysis project Ga0224511, IMG submission 169988) | Sediment microbial communities from San Francisco Bay, California, United States - SF_May12_sed_USGS_8_1 | ecosystem: Environmental > Aquatic > Marine > Sediment | place: USA...
TATATGTATGTGTATGTGGGTTTGTGTGCGTGTGTATACGAGTGGATCCGTTGAAACTGATTTTTCTCTGCCCAACTGTATATGTGGATTAATGAGTAGATACTGGCCAATCCGGGCTTTACTGGCATCAAACTCGGAGACAACACCATATAGCACAATGACTACTGAAAGCCGCAAGAACAGAACAAAACAATTGGAGCGCAGAGAGCATTAGCAACTGAAACAGAGACAACAGGCAACACCCAAGACAATGGAGTGACCACGCGTGCCAGCTTTGCGCACTACGGGTTGATGCGTACGCAGTCACTGCACTCTCTTTTAGAAAGATGTGAACAGTCAACTAATAAGGGAGTTGAAGACAGAGACAAGTGCGAAGTATGGAGGTGAGCACATTGGACGGGTAACAGATGTTAGGGAGCAGCGCAAACCAGTCTGCCTCCAGAACTCCATTCTCCACCTCAGCCCGCATTCTCTGCCTCGGTGGAGGGTGGTGGAATGAGTTTGGGTAGGAGTGCTAAGCGCTGGTTTGGGGACCAGACGATTATATGAATAGTGATCAGTATATAACATGCCTACTATGAGCTGCCTATTTACTAACATGCCGCTTGGCGTGCAGCCACGGTGACATTACCAACCTGCTGCTGGAGGCGGCTGATGCTGCGCATCCATAATATCTGGCCCCGGGATCGCCCGGCCTCTCCGGGCAGCGGACGACCGTCCACATTACTGAATGCTGCCGTCGTGGCGATATCCTCATCCTTAACTTCGCGACCGACGGCGATACACTTAGGCAGCTTTTTAGTTGGCACGCAAGTGATGATCTACAAAAAGGAACATCATCTAATGTGTAAAACTGGTTATTTAGTTATTTGACTAGGTGGGAAATTTGGTGGCTGTCCATGCATGCATTTTCCACTGGGAATAGGAGAACAGGACGTTTATATTGCACTAGGTGAATTGCTGGAGCACAGAGGCGAGGTGTCAGTGGTGGTTTACCCACAGAGCTGCTGGCATTATGAGTTGTAACAGAAAACAGCATAGGGCGGTGTCATAATGTCACCTCGAGGCGAACCACCGCATGATTGAGCGACTTACCTGCCCCCATAACAGGCAGCTGATACCAAAGAACAAACACCAGAGCCACTGTTCAGCATTAAGTGGAGCGGTCATGAAGACGAAACCGCCAAACTGCACCAGAATAACCTACAAATACATACAAGTCCGGCTGATCACAGGAATCTTATCATAAGAGACACCAACTTCTTTGTCAACTCAATCAGGGCATTCGTTTCAGGGTGGATCTCAAGTTTTAGAAGATTGAAGGGGCACTTGTATTTCTTGTGTATTGTGTAAGCAGAACTTGGGTGGCTTCTTACAGCCAAGCAATAAAAGGGAGAGAAAATACTTGACATACTATATCTTATGAATCCAAAATTACCAACTTATTTCTATTTAATTTTTCTTGTTCTACGCTGGCACTTGGCCAGACTATACAACTGGCTTATTTTGAAGCTGTAGGAGCTATGAGTTATGAGTGAATGACTCATAGTGGGTGCTAATGACCACAAACTAAGTGCTCAGCCATTTACCTATCCCACTCTCCTGTGCCAATAGGAATGCCGCTCGGCCCCTTCTCGTGGTAACTATATTGGAGGGTAAGGGATACTGATGAATTTCGTTAAAAACAGTCAGTGAGGTGAGGTGACTAACCTGAAGCACGAATGTGGTAATCCAGATTCCTATGAAGAGAGGGTTAGTGTGCAGGCCAGCGATTATATTCCGTTGCCCGTGAATCTTCCGGGCATTTATCTCATTAAACAGAGTCATCATGACGAACGTGTTGAAAACCATAGTGAAATGAACGGTCGGTCCCGGGCAGTGCATTTCACTACCATTATCAACATCCAAAAATCTGGGACCTAAAAATCAGGCGAGAAACCATTAGCGAATCAAGTGCGAGAAACTGCGCGGGGGCGTAAACTTTCCCCTATGACCAGCAATCAGACTCATGAGTAATATATGAAGTTGTAATACTAAATTAACTTCACAAACTGTTCATTAAAACATTATACCCAACAGTGCAACTCATATCAACACCAGAAAGTGGCCTTATCTCATCACTACCAAAAATATACTCCTGCAATTATGAAGGACAATACCAACAATCAGCACATGTCCACCCAGAGCAAATGGTGGGACGATAGTAATGCCATAGATGCATCACTTGGCAGTATCATAGATGTACAACTGACCAGCGAATAGCAAGACGAATAGGATAGCTAGCTGATAGACTCCCTGGCCGATTATGTTTATCATCATACGGCGTGAGATAAGAGGTTTTGTTCGGCCGTAAGGTTTTCTTTCCAGCAATTCGTCCGTTGGCAGCTCAGTAGCCAGAGCGAGAGACGCGAGCGTATCCATGATCAGGTTTACCCACAACATCTGAATGGCTTTCAGCGGACTATCCTGAAACCAGAACACACCGAGAGTACACAGCTGTTCCCACCTTCATTAGATAGAAATTCAGACCGAGAGTGTTTGCTATTTCAAATAACAGTTCCCCTCCCAAGCATTCCTAAATAGATTTACAATCCTCCTGGCTCTAAGTTTCAGACCGATCATCTCCCATAAAGCTGATTAGGGACAAGCAATCAGTGAAAAGGATTCGCGCCAATAGGAAAGCTCGGGCTGCGATACAGAGCCAAGAAAGTTGACTTTCTATGGGCCTCCCACTCAAAACTAGTTTTTAACTCTACCTTGATGTCGTCCCGACTTGGGATGAAATTATTTGGTTCAGAATATTAGAGCAGAGAGGTTAAGATGCAAACGGTTACTGACAACGGTTACCGACAACGGTTACCGACAACGGTTACCGACAACGGTTACCGACAACGGTTACATTTCCGCAGGATATGCATAATGGAAATATGCATATCATGTGACCAAAGTGATTTCCCAGACGACCATTAGCAAAACCGTTAGAATTCTCGAAATAGTTACAGCTCCCATTACTGTTATCTTGATCTACTCGCCGTGAACCTCGGTGAAGCCTACCTAGACGTCTTGTTCGAAACCATACGCAATATATCTGGCTTTATTCATTACAATAGCGGTTTCCGGTGTGGCCAAAACACAAGATAAAAATGTGTCTGTAAATCGAGTTTTCTAACAAGCGCTTCAAGCACTAGCGCTGTGGTAGGCTCTTTCGAAGGGCTCTACCGCAGAATTCCTTGGGCTTTAAGCTGCAGTCACTATTAAAACTGTGCGAAAACGAGACAGTGGCGTTGTTTTGACCGTCGTAAGTGCTGGATTCTCATCATTTCTTGAAGGCTTTCGTCGACCGTTACCCTGGAACTTGGTGTCTTAACCTCTCTACGCATTACAGTTACGTTGGGCCAACAGTTCGAGCAAACTCTTTTGGCATACCGTTCGCTTCTTAACCTCTCCAGTTCCTCAAAATTGACTTAGCTTCGTGAGCAATCGACAATGGCTACTATTCTATGTTGTAACCTCCTAGCTTTTAGCAGCTACCCTATAACGTCCTTCTCGTCTCTCTACCCCGGTACACGTGCAGTAGGCTATCTCACCTTAATAACAGCAGCTCCTATAAATGCAATAATAACAGCTACCATATTGACGGTCAGCTGGAACTGAAGGAACTTGGAGATGCTGTCGTAGACGTTACGTCCCCACATGACAGCTTTGACGATGCTGGTGAAGTTATCGTCTGTCAAGATGATATCAGAGGCTTCCTTGGCCACATCTGTACCAGCGATACCCTGAAACAGGCGTGGTGCGAATCTCCATACAAACTGTTAGTGTGCTGTAGAGACGCGCGTCAGTAATTTATGTACTATTAGGGGATAATTAGCAACTAGGGAGGTAAATGTTTGGGATCATCGACTAGATGCTACAGCTATGGGTAGGAAGAGAACACAATTTGTGCACTACCGATAGAAGTGCACTCTAAATAGTCCACAAGCACTATTCTCGATAAACCTAGACTCGCCCCCAAAGTAAATGGGTGCACTACTGGGGGCTCACATGTTCTTATATCGACATTACATACCATGGCGAAGCCGACATCTGCTATCTTCAGGGCGGGACCATCGTTAGTTCCATCACCAGTGACTGCGACTACCTCACGGTTAGCGCTTAGTTCACTCTCTATTATTCCCTTGACAAGCACATACTTATCGGTAGGAGATGATCGCGCCAATACTCTTAGCTTCGGCCAGATCTGGTCTATTAGAGCCTGCTGGATCTACAAACATACATCTTGGTGTGATTCTGAGCCATGCTGGTAAACAGTTATGGCGAACTAGCATCACCAGCCTCTCCTGTCCGGAGTCAAGCTGAAACTGGTCCACTGGGTCTTGTGACGGTGCTTCTCTGGCTGCACCCGCTTATCCCATAGAGATATCTAACTCAACAGAACAGGTTAGTTCCTGGAAACTGTTCAGTAGTGATACCAGTGAAAGAGTGAACAACTGTCAAATGGCTCATAGATATTTCTCCTTTGACAGAGAAGAAGGGTAACTCTCAGCTGTGGTTATTCCCATGCAGTTTATGTTTATCTTCCATGTGATAACTAGACCACAATTCCCTGACCTTATCACGGTGAATCCATGTTAACGTCTCACCATCTCTTTCTACCCTGCCTGTAGGATGATATATAGAGCCCTCACCTCCCGCCTACTCGCAGTCAGGGCATTAATCGCCCGCAATACTCACCTCTCCGTTCTCATCTCTGATTCGTTGGTTGAATTCCTTGCCCTCCAGCACCAGATAATCGTCTGTAGGGGTGATGATGCCACACTTGGTGGCGATGGATCGGGCCGTGTTGATGTTATCACCAGTCACCATTCTCACGGTAATTCCGGCGTTCTGACATTGCTCGATGGCTGCGGGCACCTCGTCTCTCACTGGATCCTCGATACCGCAGATAGCTATCGATGTGAGACCGGACACTATCAGCTCCTCATTATCCCAATCCAGATCCTCTGTGTACAGACTCTCACTGGCACTCGGGTCAGCTGCAATGTAACAATAACCTTGGAAGTGGCTGCTAGAGAGTCAACTTGTACCAGCAGCAGTGTAACAGAAGTGGGGTACCACTCCTATTCTCCATCGCCTTCACCCTCCCCAGCTCTGAAAAGAGTTGAGTGTCCATTCACTGCTGAGAGAACAGGGAGAATTTTTGAAAAATGCAGCGCGCAACTTCTTTTTGAACATGGGACCTTCAGCACCAGTGATGGGCGTTCTGACCACTTAGCCACAGCACCTCCCTTAATGACTTAGTTTGCCAGAGAATCTCAAATGTCGACAATCAGCCCCGGACTAGCATCTTCAATTCTTTTCAATGGTAAGCTGAAGTTAAAGTAGAACACAAATTGTTGGGGGTTGAACCCACAATGATCGCTGAGGTACCATTCGTGCTGACTTTGGGCTTCCATTGTTGGCCTGAAGCAACCTTAAACTGAAAAGCTAAACTAGCGAGGCACTGGTTATAACAATCATTCGCCATTAGTAAGGGCTATTGCATACAAACTGTCATTGATATGTATGAGCAATAAACGGGCTAATAGGTAGCCACAGGAATCTCATCACCCTAGCCTCCAGGCGGCATGACTGTCTGCCCGGAAGTGGTAGAAAAAACATCACTAGTTTGCTCAGTCAACAACCTTTCGGAGAGTGGAAAGAGTTCGACCCGCGCTCGCCGTGCTTTTAACGACTGTATAAGGTGAACCCAATGCAACCTCTTATACCCTTTAAACAGCGATGACAACCTACCCACAACAAAGTCTTTATATGCCAGTGATATTGTTCGCAGTCCACTCTTCGCCATCGGCTCGATCACGTCCACAATGAGATTCTCCTGATTTGCGAGGGAGAACGGTCGAGCCTTCCCGGAGTCATCCATTATAAAATCACATCTGCAAAACCGATGTCACTTTTGGATAAAAACTTCTTCTGCGGCATCACAAAACCAGTCTGGGAATCTGACAACTCAGAACTTGCTAATAGTCAGAGCAGTGAGGTAATAGTCCGTTACCGGCTGCTACAGTATATGATACTAGTATTGGCACCCTTGTTGAATTAGGCCCCTACTCGGAAAGTTATGTTTCTTTCGAAGGGGTGATAAAACCAGCCGGCGCCTAGAAAGCGGTCATTGGTATATGTATCTATACAAAGTAGAAATTTACTCAGGATAACTGTGCTGAACCCCCTCTTCTCCTGTACAGTAACACCGGGTTATTATATGTAATCTAGGTACAGAAAAATGTAAGCAACTACACATTTGTTCAAAGACAGTTGATCGCGATTAAATTGTTCTACAATTAAGGCTGTTTGTCCGCAGTTGGAGATGCAGGATGACATGTGCTATTATGGTTGAGATTTCGATGTACTTCATGCGCAATCGCCATGTAATTGACAGTCGAGGGATCCCCAATCTTGATAATATCATTTTTTTGGGGATAATATTATTACGGCAGACTGTCCTTGGGGGATTGATGATACATGCATTGATATTACTGGCAGTGACTCACTTTTTAAGGATGATTTCTGAGGCGCCCTTAGTAAAGAGTCGTCTTGTTCCATTGGGAAGTTTGATGACTGTGCTCATGCATTTGCGACTTGAATTGAATGTGTAGACTTTCTCCAGCTTATTCTCGGGCCAATCATCTCTGATCGGCTGATAATGCTTACCCATGTTAAGTATCATTCCCAGCAGAGCACACTCTGTCTTATTACCAATCTGAAAGGGTAAAATGACGCGATTGGATCAAGAAAATACCGCGCGCTCCCTAAACTACAGCACGACGTTGCACTGCTGTAAGAAGTGAGGGTTCCCATCGGGTCAACAAGAGGTATTTTGAGCACACTTACTGGTATATTTAACGGTTATCAAATGAACAAAAGTTTAGTTTCCCTTAGGTTGGATGCCTTGCAACCAGAACTTCAGCGGCTCCTTTTAGTTGTAGAAAACTGCATAATAAACGGCGAAGAAAGCCCCTATCTGAGGTTACATAGAGCCCCTAATTAAGGTCATACAGAGCCCTTACCTGATCCATGAGGTCGGATTTCTTGCCTGCCTTCAGCATGGAGGTGTACCCACTGTTTATAGATATAGAATGAATCATCAGATCTGCAATCTCATTTTTCAGCTCATCATATTTAGGAATACTGTGGTAGCTCTTGCCTACAAAGCACCGAAGTCATACTAGGTATGTTTAAATGAGCACGCATTCAGATTGTTACCCTGCCATGAAGTCAATTTGCTGGGAACACATTTCTGCTGATGAGGATTTACTGACTTATCTTAAAGCTGTTTTCTTCAGGTATTGTGCTGACTAATGAGTCTTCGCATTTAAACCATTCAGCTAACAAATTATACTATGGCGGTTTGGGAGTAGGAGTTACTCCAATAATGCAAGGCGATGTTCTGAAATCACGTAAATTGTAACGTTAGGTTTACCGTTACCAGACAGCAGTTGTAGGTTACTAGTTGGTGTCACTGGATCACTCACTCAACAGTTAGTCGTCTTCTCGCGTCTGGCAAAACTGCCGGATTAGATACTTGTTTTTCACCAGTTAAGGCTTAGCATGGAGCACCACATGCAGGTCAACGCTCCAGATCAAGTCAGTTTACACATAGCCCACCGAAGCTCTTCTCAAGAAGAGAGAGGTGGATCCCTAACAACCGGGGAGTGATCTTGATCCTCCTTTTCCACTGGTTGGCACCTCCATTTTTTATGATGGTGATCCGAATCCATGCTAGTAACTTGAAGTGAGGGGCTTGCTAAACGCCCATACCAGAAAAATATCCCCAATGGCAGTGAGGCTCGAACCTGTGATCTATAGATTGCAAGTCCAAGCTTTTACCAACTGAGCTATCCTGGCCCCATCAGTTAGTGATTCAACAGGTGCATTCGCGTGCTCAACTTTTTCGCGACCGAAATGAATCTCAGTCGCGAAATCTGCTAAACCGCTCAAGAGCGCGACCGAAAAGCGCGGTCCAAAAAAGCATCTTTCACTCTCAGTCGCGATCTGCGAGTTGCCTAGTAGTTTAGGCAAATGTCAAGGTTACCGCAAAGAGGGTTGATTACTACGTTGGGATAACGAATAACAAACAATCGTTCGGCTCTAACCGATGAGTTAAAGTTTGGAGAGGACAACTCTCATCCGATCAAAGTCCATCCTAAACTCAACTGCGTTTCCTCACCACGACCGCATGTTTGCGTGCTCGCGATCGAAATTCTTTTAACAAAATTTTGAACGCGAGTACGTGAATGCACCTAATGATGCTAAATCCGAACTACTTAGTCGTGAAAGTTGAAACTGGCCGCGGGTTTTTGCAGTTGGTAGACCACTACCTTATGTCAAACTCGGTGGCACTAACCCGGAGATAGGGACTTGCCTTGTGAACTTTTCACTCAACTATTTGGAAAGCCCCTTCCAGCTGGGCCTCTAACTGATGATCATCGAAATACATGCCTAAATGCCTGTCGCTTACTTTCACGGAGGGGCCCTAAGTGCGCCATTCAAGTTTAGTTTCATTGAATCACTCACTCAGTGGTGAGTCCCTAGTATCAATGAATCACTCACTTATGCTATAATTAGTAGTTAGCTCTTAGTATCACTGAATCGCTCAATCAGTTCTATATTACCTGTTAGTATCTAACATTACTGACTCACTCACCAGTTAGTTAGTAGGGAGTATTTCGTATCCCATCACTGACTCATTTACTCATATTTAGTAATCATTATCACCCACTCACTACTCACCAGTAATATACGTCTGCACCACAGTCATCCTGTTCGTAGTAAGAGTTCCTGTCTTGTCAGAACAGATCGCGGTGGCATTACCCATGGTCTCACATGCATCTAAATGCCTCACGAGGTTATTATCCCTCATCATTTTCTACAAAGGGATCAGTCATATAAAACCATACACACACGCGCGCACAGGGTGAGCTAATGTCTGTGTCTGCTAATGTAACATGTCATCATAAGTCCCATATTGGCATTGAAGGTCAGAGGGTTGAGGGAATCTCCACTGAATGCCCCCAGTACAGTGAGATTAATACTTTTGTCTGTATGCTAATCTCACAGTAAATCACATCAAAGGTTAGTGAAAAAGATGATAACTAAAAATAAACAAGCAGCTAAATTCTGTCAACCTGCCCAGATGGTGCTCCCGATGGAGTCAGCATATACTTACGATGACGGAGTAGGCAAGGGCAAGGGTGACAGCAAGCGGCAGCCCTTCCGGCATCGCCACTACCAGAACCGTAACGCCGATGATGAAGAAGTCGACAAGGTTTTTGATGTGGGTTCCGTTAGCCCATGGCACCTTATTCGGTCCAGTGAACTCTTCTATAGCCCAGCGGATTATCAGCATGATCACAGTGAGAATGGCAATCACGGTACCTGCAGATATACAGGGCAGACTTATAGTACTGCCCAACTGAAAGAGTGACGGTCCCATTCAGTAACTGGAAAAGGCAGCTTGCGACGCAAGCTACACGGACTTCTTCCAATTTGAGAGTTATCCTCTCTTGTTTTTCAAATCCGCGGTACCAACGAGAAATGACTCCCTTAATTTTACAGTAAATTTGTCTGTTCACCCTCATCGAACTTGGACTGTGATGAATGAAATAAAGGCGGGTAACGGAGGCTGTGAGACTGATCAGCATTCTCTATGCGCCACAGCATGGACTATCCTGGAAACGAGTATAGAGGCAGTGATACTATCCATGTAAAATACACCACTTCAACAGGGAGGCAGACGGGTCAATTAGCCACCTGTAGCTGCTACAGACATATAATATATCATACGACTGCTGCCAGGAGAGGTTAATGAGAGGAAGATTGGGTGATGACACTGCGGCAGCAAAGAGCAGCTCACTGATTCCACAGATGAGCTGACTGACGTCAATCAATGAGAGCCCCAGGACTGTAATCATCGGCCGCTAGCAGAGTGCCTGACCTGCACACAATCTGTCATTCCGATTTATCATGTTTTATAATTACACACACACACATATCATTCTCTTCTACATGGATAACATCACTGAAATACAGGCTTGTTTCCAGGACGATAGCGTGCCCCATAGAAAAGGTTAACTTTTTATTTGGAGTGGAGATCCAAATTCTAAGAGGTTTAAAGAACAAAGTGATACCTCGCCGAGAGTTGAACCATAACCTTTTGTTCCCAGTGTACTATCCACCAAGCCCAGTGTTCTATCCACCAAGCCCATTACACTATTCACTATGTCCAGTATGCTACCCATTAAGCTTGGTGTATCACCCATTAAGTCCACAGTGGAGCACGGTCTGACGTAGGGATTTAACAAAAGAAGTCAAGATATCTAACCCCTAGCTTATGATGGCTTCTCAGTACAATAACAGTTCCGACTTTCCGGGTCAGAGCGAGTGGGTTTGAGTATAATGTCATGACCAGCTCCTAATGTCACAGTCCATCTACACGTCCCAGCCCGGGTAACAGCTTGACTCAGCGACCCCCAGAAAGCATTATTTATACCAAACAGCTCCCTAATGGTACCGCCACACTAGATGACTTTCCGAATGAAAAATCGTTGCTGGTTTCGCGGCTTTATTCCAGACCAGAACCCCAATTTGTACGTGTTCCAACCAATCCTAAATAAGAGAAGATAACTCCGCAATGACTACGCCGCGAAGCCATCGATGGTTTCTCATCCGGAAAATCGTCTAGTGTGGCAGTACCACTATATGAGCAGTGCCCATCATATCTCATTCATTGTATCCTGGTTTGAGGAAATATGTAACGCTGGTATATGAAGCCTGTTCTTTTTTTATCACATGATGAACCGCATTTAGCACCAGCTCGGCTAATGAAGGCCACTAGGTGATAGAGGATTCTAATTGTAGAGAATCAGTTTATAGCGACATAGTACTGAAATAGACCTATCACAAATACAAAGTTGAACTCCTGAGTTCGTATAACAACTAGTCTGCTTTTTCCATTATGAAGACTTAACACCCCTGCTTTGTATGAAGTCGCTTTAGCCGTAGTACGGTACTTTGTAAATCACCCTCTGAATGAGCCATGCTTGGGATGATAAGGAAATGGGGGGATTTCAGTCTGAGAGCACCAAAGGTTCTTTCAGAGATTTTCAGCTCTTCTTTTCAGTTTTTTTACTGTCAGAAATATTTTTGTATATTACCCCCATGCTGCCTCTGCATACAGCCCTCTACTCTCGGAGCTAGCACGTACCTCCATATCCAATCTGTATCGCCAGTCTGGTCAGCTTGGACTGCAGCACTGACTGATGTTTCAACGACACTGCCTTCTCTCCCTCCTTCTCACTCTCCACATCAGCATCAATCTTCTCCGATGTGACTAAAATCACCAATCAACCAATAAATATTCAGCGGTCAAATCTCAACCTGTCACAACGAGTTCCAGTCAAGTGACAACCAGTCACGGTGCGTGGTAGGAAAACAATACAAGTGACAGTCACACGGTCGACGCAGCCAGACATTCAGCCACCTGGAGCACGCAGATAGAGGCCCAGAGGAACAGTATAAAGCCCTTCAGGAGTATAGCGGAGCATACTATCATAGAGGGACATTCTGGACGACTATGCACGCTACAAATACAATGCGGAGGAGCCCTCAATTTCATCAAACTAACCCAGCCTTAATTGATCCAAAAATTGCAGATTTTTGCTTCAAAACCTGCATTATTGCGCAGTGCCATTGTGACCTCTCAAAAAGTCAATAGCTAGTGGTGTGTAGAACCGTTCTGAAGCAAATATATACGCAGTGTGGTCTAAGGCTTTAGACTTTCTAGGTTTCTGGCCAAGGGTTAGTGAACGATACTGGATTTTGAAGTTATGTAGTTATGTAGACTATCCACGTGTAAACCCGCTGGACTATCTGACAAGTTTAATTCAATCCACACCAATGGTGTCCTCACATGCCTCAAAACAGCAAATCGAAGAATTGACAGTCAGACCTGCAGTAATTTAATGATCAAAACTGAAGGCAATAAGTGTTCAAGCCCCATTGCTGTGATGGATTTACCTTTGCATTGGTAGTATTGCGATTAAAATTTTATGTTTAGATACACGTAAATGGGGACATACAGCCGTACGGGGACAGCCAGCCGTATGGGGCCATCCTGTAGTATGGGGACATGTAGTTAGGCATAACAGTGCAGGAAGACCTGAGTTGATAGGTGTGTACCACAAACCAGCTTGCAGGTTTGAAAGCTCCATACCTAAACCATTACGTTGCATTGATATATCAATGAAAGGTCTACCCTGATAGCCAACGGAACCCAAGCACCAGCGAGTGCTGACCCAACCTAACTTAACCCAGCCAGTGCACATGGCTTAGAAAGGAAGACAGATAGAAACTGGATAGGCAATGTTAGAATGAATAAACCTACAAAAGGCAAGCTGAAAGCCACTAACTGCCGAGGTTAACATAAATCCAGAAACCGTGCTATGACAAGTTATAGACACAAGTGATTGTGTGATTGTGGAATAGCGATTTTGATTTTACGAGTGGGAGATTGCGGGTAACACATCTCCCTGATGCCTCCGGCATTTTATTGATTTGAATATATGTTTGTAGTATTTGCACTTTCTCTGCCCATCATCCACTAATATACTAATAACTGTGCAATACTGGGAGGAACACATTCATCTGCCTGCCCGGTCAGCAGCGGGAATATGGAGGAGGGGAGGTGAGAGCAGCTGTCAGGAAACTATCTCCCATGTCAGCATGCGGGATGTCGGAGTTGTGAATGGTGCACCAATGGTGTCATAATACCAGGGGGCAACGTCGCTCGACACCTGTGAATGTGTGTATGTGTGTTAGGAAGTCACAAAAGCGAATTAGGACTACCAACCCTATATATAGATACAAAGCTGTGTTACCTGCGTCGACAGTGTCAAAAGCTATGGGGGAGAAAAGCCCGCATCAGTGACCAATGCCTCCCAATTTGTGTGATAACTAGCAGAAATCGGGACACTGCTGTCAGAGGGGGAAAATTACCACTAGGTGACTTTAATCCAATATCCAGCCTATTATAAGATTTATACAACATATAAAGCGAATAAAACACCAACTGTGGCAGTGTCTCGTTATAGATTGCCACCTAATCAGAAATTAATTTAAATGCAAAACGGCTTATTCAGTAGGCAGCCATAAGATAATATCCTCTGCTTTCCAATGTACACACGAGATTGATTGCATTGGGCTCTCCATGTCTCCACTACTAACGTACACCTAATTGAAATCGATAGGAAGATTGCTTGTGCGTACTTTAACTCGTCCGTTTTGCTGACAGATGAGAGAATAACAAAAATCATTAGCAGGGAAAGGTGGGCAGGCCTCTAATGTGAGGGGCTCCAACTACAGAGAGCCAAATGATATGAGGCAGTTAGATATGCTGCGGGTTATGAACACAGACATGAGCATCACCAGATCAGTGATGGGGTGATACCATGTGCTCATTTTGGACAGGGAGAGATATGATTGGTAGTATGTGGGTCAATACACATACAGCGGTGTTAGCGCTTTTAAAGCCACAACTCGGCTCACCATTAGACTTGCATGCAGGCATTGAAAAGTGACTGAGATCGACAGGGTGACAGAGTGACTGAGTTAGGGGTGACTGAGTTAGGAGTGACTGAGTAAGGGTGACAGAGTGACAGGAGACGGTACTTACGCGGCTCAGCTTCGGCACCATGAGCGACTACAAAGGCAAAAGGCATTGTCACAGCAAGCCATGCGGTGCGAGAGAAGCAATAAGCGGACGATTCATCACACCATGCCTCACGGGTGGGGGTTAATATGTGTGATACAGGCAGGTGAAGCATCCATCGGCAGGGAGTGTTTACAGCTATTAGACGTGCCGATGCCCTTTCTCTGAGATGTGTGGAGATTCACAAATACTTTCAGGTAGCACAGAATAAAAAAAGTGCTCGATCCTTGACCCAGCCACAGCAGAAAACTATTCAAAGTATTTCCATTGAATGACTCAGTCATTTGGTTGTTGGGTCCTTCAGCTCAGACCTCACTGACAAGATGCTTAACTACTCTGGAGAGCCTCATTGTTTCAGGGAACTTTCTGTTTCAGATAGAACAGCTTCCACGCACCTAGTTCCATGCCATGGCTCGGAGTTAGTGGGAGTTTGGACTATAAGAGCGCACAAACGAGGCCAATCATCTGGCTGAAATCCGGGGGCGGTGAGGGGTCGACACAGGCCAGGAGAATCAGGGTCTTACCTTCGCCATTGTTTCGCGAGGCATTGGCTGGTACCGCCGGCATGTCCATGTCACCAGCTGCACCGAGCAGAGCGAAGATTATTCCTGCTTGGGAGTTCGGTCCGACTGCCGTTACAACCATCTTACCACTGCCCTCCATCACATGGGTACCTGTTGACAGAGCGGGGTAAATCAGCCAGCCGACATTCCAGCTTCTCTGTAGCACAATGGATGTTTAGGACTATATTCTTTTATACAGAGAGCATTATTAACGCACATGCTGATTTTCTGGATAGTCCTCAAAGAGAAGCTAAAAGGCTGAAGCCGCCGTGATCCATTTTAAGAACAATCCTCTTACCTTAATAATGTTATTCACGTAAAATAACATCAGCTTAACCCAACCTTATGCAGTGGAAGTCGAATCCTGAACCTGCAGTACTAAGTTTGATATGCTACCCAATGAGCCATTGTATTACACGAAACCTCGCTTTGGTCACTGGTGGCGAGACACAAAGCCTCTCTAGGCCATGTGTGAGCCTCTCTAGGCCATGTGTGAGCCCTCTAGCCCATGTGTGAGCCTCTCTAGGCCATGTGTGAGCCTCTCTAGGCCATGTGTGAGCCTCTTTAGCCCATGTGTGAGCCTCTCTAGCCCATGTGTGAGCCTCTCTAGCCCATGTGTGAGCCTCTCTAGCCCATGTGTGAGCCTCTCCAGGTGTGAGAATAAGACATGCCTGATAGTAGCATCGGGTCTCTGTCCAGTGCTTTCTTGACAAGGTCGGACTCTCCGGTAAGCGATGATTCATCGACCTTAAGGTCATTGCTCTGCAGTAGCACGCCGTCAGCGGGCAGCAGATCACCTAGAGAAGTAGAAACAGAGGTTAATAAATCTCTGAGGGATGACTCAGCATGTGTGAGAAGAATTCTTGTCCATCCCGGCGGACCTGGTCGCCGAGTCTGCCGGGACATACTTTATTTCCCTGAAGGTATCACGGAGTAATATCAAGGGTTAAATGCCATGGTTGACAGCATTTTTTTCTTTCTGTCTTATCCTGGATTCCTTCCGACCTGGACTGTCTATTAGATTCCGTTTCTGGAACCTGCTTTTGGTTGACTAAATAGAGTTTCTGATTTCCATGGACCTTAATGTGAAAAAGACCTTTGGTCTCATGTATGTTATCCGTGTAAAATAAAATGTTCAAATCAAATTCGAATTTCAAACTTCTTGCATACCAGCTCTATTAGAGAAAGGCTGCGATTCTGAGCTCTCAACTCATCACTTTCTTTCAGTTTCACAGATGCCACCGTAAGTTGCATAATTACGAGGGCATCTTAGCAGAGGATAGCTAGTGTGTTGGTGCATAACTGCGGTGTAGACAAATATAAAAACTGGCAATAAATTTCCTCATTACCAGCGATCTCATGAGCTGTAAATCATTAAACTGAACCAGTGAATGGAGTGTAGTCCTACTAAAGCTATTCCTAACTGCTATAATAAAACTATGCAAAATCATAATGAGCATAAAATGGTAAGATCTATAAGTCATTGAGTATTACTGCTGAAATCAGTAGACCAAGAC
>Ga0224511_10001015_pt1 | contig 15839 bp, 8 predicted proteins | sample SF_May12_sed_USG_2_FD_169988 | JGI IMG/M metagenome (GOLD analysis project Ga0224511, IMG submission 169988) | Sediment microbial communities from San Francisco Bay, California, United States - SF_May12_sed_USGS_8_1 | ecosystem: Environmental > Aquatic > Marine > Sediment | place: USA...
CTTACCTACGCTGAGTATTCGTTCGTCTAAGTTGGACTAAGTCGGCGACCGCTGCACATACGCTACATCTGCGTTGGCAAAAGTTCGCCTACGCTAATAGAAAATAAATACAACGCCGGTAAACGCTGTCAAGCGCTAGCAAACGCTGTCAAACGCAGTCAAACGCTTGGAAACGTTCGTAAAAGTTGAATTGCGCCGGATATAAAACGTTCGTAGTGTGAATGAAAAAGATCCTTTTCGCGAACGTAATTTCGCCGACGTTTGGGCTCATTTATTAGACTTTTCAAACGCTGGCCAACGCTGGAACAAACGTTCATAGTGTGAACCCACCTGCACTGCAGTATTTTGGTAAATATTTTTAACTTATCAGTAATGGTGATAGCTTTGGGATATTAACATGTACAATGCATATGGAAGACATCAGCCACGATACAGCTATGATACCCAAGTTGCATTATCACCAGTATCAAATACACATGTACAATGTATGTTGTGTAAACATTAGTCACAAAAACTACATAAATTATGAATGTGTACTTGCAAACGTGTTTCATTTCCCTTTCTCTCTCAGATAATTCATAAAAATATCGTTCCTTATTGCAAAACACAATTCTGAATAACTTAGCTCGTAAGTGTAAATATACATTATTTAATTTGTTCTATAAAACTGAGTTATTTATTGACTAGTTTGTTACGGCAATATAAGACCTAGTTTTTTGGCGTCATGTGAAAGCTATGTGTAACCCAGCGTTTAAATGCTACAAAATATATAATTCTGTAACATTTTACTGTTCACCGAGGCAAAAACCTTTCCTGGAATTGCTGTACGCTACTCCAAATACGACAGAATGGTAGATGTATGCTTTTATAATAGCGTCAATTCTATATTTTTATGTACCATCTCCCCGTGTGCGTAACCTCTGTTTTCCCTAAAATAAATGTTCAAGTTTTTCTGTTTACATATCAAATTCAACTGAGAAACGGGAATGCCACCAGGAAGCATAGCCTGCATGGGAAAATAGCAGCTGCGGTTTTATTAAAGCTGTTTATAGTATATTATCTTGCTATCATCTTTTCTCTTGTACTCTCAGCTTGTCCCAACATCCACCAGTGCAAAGATCGGAGATGCTCTACTGCTTACAACACAGTTTGCGATAAATGCTACGAGAACAAATCAATCTTTACGCCATTCAACGGTGGGAGAGAATGTCAACGTAAGTGCATTATGTAACATTGTTAAATATTTGTACAGCAGATATGAAGTTAAAATTTTATATAGTATACTTTGATTCTGTGTGGGTGTATTTGAACAGAGGAATGCTTATGAATAAGCATCAACAATACTGTAGTATTTCGTTTACCCTGTCTATTAAACAATGTAATGCAGTACTGTGCAATTGTTTTATTTAAACTCGACATACACTGAGAAAGCGAGCATTTAGGTGTTTAAATCATGCGTTAAATTTCCTTATTATAATAAATTTACCGTGTATGGCCGTAAAGGACTCTGTGCCTGGAACAATCACTATTGCTGGCCTGGAAGCTGCGGCTCAGATACCATCGCACGGGATTGCACGTGCGCGGATGGCTTTAGGAAGGTATCAACGTATGGACCATCACTTAACTCTGGTGAAACAACTTGTCAACCAACACAGAAACCATCTATAGAAACATGCGATACTGTGGCTGTTGGCCCTAATGGGGAAAAGAAACGTGCAATGAGTAACGAGACCTCGACAGCTTGTGATTATTTGCAGGACATGTATGGAAACTACCAACCATCAATCTTTGAGTTTAAAATGGCAACAGACCTAACAATAAATGTTACACACCTGACGAAAGCAAGATTTATTGTCGAGTCCAACTTTGGTATCACTGATTTAATAATTTATGTTAAGCACATCAACAAATACGGTAAGAACCATTTTACATGTAGTCATACAATTTATGATAATCTCTCCTAAATTAAAGCAGTTTTTAATTAACAATCAGAAAATGTTCTTTAATAATTAACTATTTGACAGTTATCGGATCAAGGAGAATAGCTCAAGCTCAAACCTTTATCGATAAATATAAACCACACTGGTAAACAAAATCTTGTTATATTGGTTGACAGGGCAAACACACGTTCTTTCGAGCTACAACATACTAGAAGATAAGACCAGTAGCCAACATGTCGTTAGTCACAACTTCCAGCAGGATACCATAAATGCTACAGGCGTTGAGTTCAATCTTTCTAACGGTGATGGGTAAGTCGTGTTTATAGTCTACAGTGCCGTGTTAGCAAACAAACATCAGAGATCAGTAGCTCGAATGAGTGACTCTTGAGGTGAAGTATTAAAATGAAACAATACCCGCAACTCTGACCTTTATATGTATTGTTAAATATGTGTTAGATCCTTCAAAATGGCTTATTATATAAACTGTTGTCGTTAGAGGGGTAGTTTAATTATATGCTTTATATTGTGGGACTTTTAATAACTTTATATTATCTGTAGGCTGTGTCTCAACTACGAAGCAAAAGGTGGCGGGTACTTAATAGCTGAAGACACAAGGTCAAACACAAAAGTACCTGCAGTCTCATACACAAAAACAGTTAATAATAAAAGAATTTGCTACCGTTATGACAAAGCACCGCCTGAACACTGTTCAATTTATGGCACATGCACGTCAGAACCTTTGGAAGTTAATGGACGCATCTCTAGAACCCCGAGTCACACAGTATCGTTTGAGGGTTGGATCGACCCTGTGCCCCAAGGGGGATCTCCAGAAACGTCATCCAAGATAGAAAGCTTTGAGATTCGAGTCAACGAGGTTTTGCCATCAAATGGTACACACAAAGTGGATTACACTACAAACTTCATATCCACGAAAGTAAACCATACAATCACTGAAATGACGTTAAACCTAACATCTAAAACACCACGTCTGTATTGTCTGACATTAGAGGTCAAGGACATTGCTGATAATGTTCGTCAATGCCGAAGATTCGTTTTGATAGACACTACAACTTTTATCGAAACTGTACCAGATCAACATATCCAGTTTACGTCCGCGTCTCCAGACACAGATTTTACATGGCAAACGCATCATAATGACATTTGCATTTCATGGAAAGATCACTTCTTTAACAAATTCTACCTTGATAATCAACTGTTTAATGGAATTGAAGCCGACCCACATGGCTTGATATTCGGCTCGTACGAACAGATCGATGGTGAACTTCCAGTGTCTGGAACTCCAAATGTTCATGGAATCGTCAAGTACTTGGTTTCGTTGAGTTTGAATGACGGCCCAGTTATACATGAAAATGAAACTTCTAATCTACTTAATCAGACATTCTGTAAGTCATTATCTATTAAAGATGGGGAAACTTACATCTTTAGCATTCGCCCAGTTGACATTGTTGGTAATACATACTTTGAAAGTCAAACGCTTTTCATTGACCAGTCAGTACCACAAATAGCTAACATTTGGCTAGAAAAGGACGGATATGATAAGTTATTTGTTCACGATAGCACCGATTTATCTAACATGCAAATGACATTTGATGCATTTGACCAGCACAGTGGTCTTTTGAAGATCCACTGGAGGTTCGGTATTGCAGATACTTCGACCGAATTGATTTCAGAACATCTTTCCGTCGGCATGATAAAAAATGTAAGTTAGAATAGTTATATTATCATTATATGAAAACCACTTCTTAATTGATATACAAAAGAATGTATATAATGATTGATTTAAATTTTCCATGTACTTATAAACTATGTCATTGATTCATTGAATACTTTTAGCAATCTTGTCCGGATTCCATGCAAAACTGCTACTGCCCTGACATAGGGAATTGTGAATTCTACAAATACACAATACCGCTAAATAAGCTACAGAACATAAACACGCATATAGGGAACCACAACAGAAACTACTTTTTTGAGATAAGGGTCACAAACCAAGCCAATTTATCTTCTACCGAGTATATAGACGTTCTCGTGGATGAATCACCACCAGCAAAAGGAGTTGTTTATGAAGGTAATTGTAACAATTCAGAGAATTGTGCTAACAAAAATGTAATTTGGTGTTTAAATTAACAAACCATAATATATTAAATACGTGAATAATTGAATTCGAAAAGAGAAATGTCTAATTGTATTGATATAGGTCCAGAGGATTCGAAGGATATTGATTATTTGAGTGACGACTCGTTTCAAGTTCACTGGCATGGTTTTATTGACCATGAAAGCGGTATTAAGCTCTATCGCATTGGACTTTCACACCGATGTTTAAAAAAGAATGAGTTGTACAACTTTACAACTGTTCCGGATATTTTAGTGTACGAGGAACTGCCATTTTCTCAACAATCAGTACGTATTCCGGCGAACTTTACTGGCAAACGTTTTGTCACCGTAATTGCCTTAAATAACGCAATGGAATCCTCGGAAGCCGTCTGCTCTGACGGAATCACGCGGGACTTGTCTCCACCGGAAATACGAAACCTGACCCTTCAGCATGGAAGATGGTCGGAATCAATCCTTTGTAACAAGGGAAATGTTTACCTTCTTGAATCAAATTTACAAAAAGTACAGATCACAAATACAAACTCTTGCCAACAGTTATGCCAATATGAGTCTGAAGCTTCGCCCCTTACCATTCTGTTACCAATTAATTATGAGACAAAGAATGAAAGAAATGTTTCCGACTTTCTATGTGAACATTTTCACGTCTATCGGAACGACACGATCATATACTTACCAAACGATCATTTATACCTACAATGGGATGTGGTCGAAACTGGAAGTCAAATCAACGAATATTATGTCGGCATTGGATTAGATGCCACAGAGAAGAATTCCCCATCGTTTGGTTACACATCTACAAACAAGAGAACGATCTTCAAAAAACGCCACGACGCATTAGGCTCTAATGAACTGTTTTACATATTTATTAAAGTGTCCAATAAGGCTGGGTTAGCAAATGTCTACACTGTTGGACCAGTATTAATTGATCAATCGCCGCCTTTAAATAGGACTTTACCAAATATTCTAATTGAAGATGACACTATTATTTTTGGATGGGGTGAATCGACATTTTATGACGATGAACAAACGGAACAAATCGACCAGATATTCTTTCAGATAGGTATTAATAATCTTCTTACTGGGATGAGTAAATTTAACAGATTTTATTAATATATTTCATAAATTTCCGTGACATGTTAGCCCATAGAAAACAGTAATTTTCCAAAATTGTGATCTCCTTCAGCCCAAGGAAACGAAGCAGTCTCGCCGTATATGGAATGGCGGTTAGATGATTCCCCACGTTGCCCTAGATTTACAGGCGGCTGTTTTAAATATCCGCTACGACGTTTGCAACACCAAGACACTGATAACCGGCTCTCCTTTCATATTAATTGCATGTTTATAATAATGCCGGGCACTATTTGTCAGTTACTACGGAATCTTTCCAAGTCCCTTCGTCATACCCACCACAAAAGAGTATGGTTTATGACACGGATCCTGAATATTTAGACATAACGCCAATAAGAGATGCCGACCTACACTTTACACCATCCATTCTGTGTGGCTTCTGGACAACGTCCCACCATCATGAGGGTGTATCGTACGAGGTTGGGATTGGATCGACTAATACAACAGATGATATTATACCATTCAATAAAGTAAACGAGACACGTTCATTCTGCATGAAATCGTCTGTCATACAAACACAAACCAAGTACTTTTTTCTTCTGAGATCAACGTGCAGTGCTGGTTCAACAATTTCATCTTCAGACGGAGTGATAATCGTTGATAGCGATACACTTCGAAACTCGTTAGTAGTCCAGACTGGCATGAATTGTTTCGAGCGGGAGCACGATTCAATAACATTTCACGATTCTTGCGAATGGAATCCTCTTCCAGTACTTGTTGGACATCGGTATATGGTTCATGTGAATAATAGTGACTTTGAAATAAATTCAGATGACGCCATTGTGGAAAGAGATCAAAACCATTATTTCATTGTACCATTCAAGTCGGACATAGCAATAACTGTTAGTCTAAACTCGTCTAGTACATTGCGGGCGAATGTCGGGCTGGCTAAAGTGTATGATTGTCCAAGCAACGATGTAATTTCCAATACAAATGATCTAACTGTAAACTGGAGATTAAATGGTCAACCGGCCGGTGTAATGCCATTGTACTCAGTTGGTGTTGGAGAGGTTACTTCTTCAAATAGAAGTATTGTCATACCTTTCCAACAAGCAAAACACAACTTGCAACATCGCTTTGGCGACGTATCAAGTATAACAAACCTAGGTGACCGCTTTGTTGCGAAAGTCAGGATATGTTCAAACACGAATTGTTTAGATGATGTTGACTCCAAACCATTTGGTTTGGAGAAGCCAGACATGAAACTGCAGGTTAACGTTATTAACTCGGAAACGGTTGACCAGAAATCGTGTCTGTTATTAAACGCGCGATGGGAAGTGTTTCCTGAAGATATTCGTATTTCGTTTCACCAGTACACACTTGCACCAGAGACAAGTGGCGGCGGCAAAATTGTGCCTTGGACAACAATACTGAATAACAACGCCACGATGCAGGTAATCTATCCGTCCTTGTTATTACACGTGCATTAAGTAGATGTGCATATTACTCCATATTCCACATGCCTCAACAATAACAGCAAAATTGTAGAAAAATTCTGTTGATAAAAACATTAGTAAATTGTTTAAATAATTTATTTAATCAATATGGAAACTTCAGACAGTATCACATTAAAATGCGTTTTTCTTTCAGCTTGATGAATGCATAACTATCCCTGTGCATCGTTTAATTTCTTTATTTCTGTGTGTTCGAGTATTTTCTTTGAGCGGAATGGACGTTCAGACATGTCAAAGGATTCAACAGAGAAACACCGGGAGCTATGCAAATGATGTCGTTTACGATTTAGACGCAAATGCGGACACATGGACTGAAATATATTCAGTATAATGACCATTATTCCTCTTATATCCTTTATCCCATAATATGACAGTTGAGCTAGATTTCCTTATTATTAAGCTCTGTAAAAGTATTTCTCATATGTGCTTAGTATTATGTCTTGTTTGAAACAGAAGGTTATGCGTACAGAAATATAAAGAATGAATCTGTGATAGGCACTTTGTAATTATAAAGTTATCTACTCTTTTAAAATCAATGTTTCTAAAAGCCTTCTTATATTATAGACATATCTTTCTTTCAGGTAATACACAGTGCGAACCTTGGAAGTTGGTATTCTTTGTTGCACGACCACGAACTCAATTTCGGGAAAACCAATTCTGTCCCAGCCGGTGCAATCACATACGCTAATGGACGTAACATCACGTGGTTTCTGATGACATCAACACACGTTCCGACTGATTGTGACCTGGACGTCGAATGTATTGTGTCCATAACGACAAATAACGGCTTAATCGTGTTTGACAGAAAAGTTGAAGTTAATACGCGGTATTTCATCTGCGCACAATCGAACGCATCTGCCATAGAACGGGAATGGTTTACGGAAAAGTTCAATTCTATATCGTCTTGCAGCAATGGGTTTGTTATTGATACAATTCCACCGAAATCTGGACATGTATTCGTCAAAAACAATAAGGGGTTCTTGACGTCCCGGACCGACGTTATGGTACATTGGGATGCATTCGCTGACAACATTTACGCAGATGATTTTGGATATCCAGCTAGCATAAAGGAGTACTATATTTCGTGTGGTAATTGTTACTTTATTCCTTTAAAATCTAATAGCAAATAACACATACAGTTATAATATAAATGTACGTAGAACTTCACTAAAACTTACGGTTTTGTATTTTTCAGGGTCACTGCCTGGTCGTGATGATATATCAGCAGTACGATCTGTCGGTCACGATACGGCTACTACAGTTTCATTGGTGTCCATCGAGGATGGTGCTTCGGTTTATTTTACTGTCAAAGGTAAACACTAGGGTCTTAAAACATACACAATGTGCAGTTCAATATTTATGAGTCATGACTTGTTGGAATGTTAATATACACCATGCATTTTATTGAAACTTCAGCCACGGATTATGCGGGAAATGTTCGGACTGTGTCATCAGACGAGATTATTGTTGACTCGTCGCCGCCGATGAACGGAATTATCACAATGAGTGACACGGTTAAAGGCACATACTTTTTACCCAGCTCAACCATGCGACTGCGTCTCCATAAGTTTTATGATCCCCAAAGCGGTATAGATCATTTTTATGTCGGTATATGATCGACGCCCGATATGGTGGATGTTTTACAATTTGAAAAGTACACTTCGCATCTAATAGACGTTTCGCTTGAGCAGTCTGATATTGTTGACGGCCATACTTACTTCGTGACAGTACAGGTATTCAACTGTAGAAACAATACAGCAAAATCCATTTTTCGAGGAATGCATCTTTAATAATATTGTCCCTAACAACAAGAGACAACATTGTTTTGTTAGAGTTCAAAACATTCATAACCTATTACCAATATACTGCACATTTTCAGGCAGTAAACAGGGCAGGACTTGCTGGTGCATTCATTTCGAAACGCTTTGTAAGGGATATGTCACCGCCTGGTGGAGGCCATGTTCTTGATGGCGACTGGGGCAATGAGGTAAACTGTAATTTAAAAACTTACTAATATAACTCGTATGTTTTGATCAACTGTTGCAAACGAGTTTGAAAAAATGATGCTAATCTCTAAGTACATTTATATGTTTACCTGAGTTATAATTTAGTAAAGGAAATGTGTTCTTTATAATTATGTTTGTATCGTTATAGATCGACATCGACTTTCAACAAAACATTTCTACGATAAAATGTCACTGGAAGGGATTTCTTGATACTGAAAGTGCAATTGCGTTTTATCGGGTCGGGCTTGGAAGCGAAAGATTTGTTACAAACCTACGAGCACTAGTTCATGTTGGGCTTTCTCAAGGTAAACTTACAGAGTTTTACAACATCCATGTATAAATGTCTTTCAAACTATATCACGTTTTGTGTATCCTTTTACACAAAATTAGTACTTTTCTGCTGAATGTCACGCTTTTGCATACCATATACATACTGAACATTATACCGGACCTCCCATTTCTAAATATTCATTATCCGTTCACCAATTAAAGAATTAGCGTATACTTGGAAAAACATAGTCGCATGTCTTTGGACACAAAGGATAACTTTGTTAAACAAATTAGCCACTTTTCTATAATGTCTAACGGCGTGGTTAAAGTAGCCTCAGCGCAATGTCAATTAATTGAAGGTATAACGGTATAAAAACGTACATGTATGTAGTCCTCAAACATAGTTGAAATTAAATTGTCACATGGTAAGTCGCATGCCTAACGCTATCAATGTGGCCCACGCTTTTTTGTAAACAAATCAATGTTGACTTAACACAACTTTTATCGTGAGGCTTACGGCTAAATTTATATTCCTTGAGACCTAAGTGAACGCACTTTCACGATTAAGGGTTTATCAATTACTTTTTCTGTAAAAGTAAGGGACACCCAGACAAACATTTCCCAAATATTACATTATTTTAAAATTATTATTTTTAATATACACGTTTGTTCCTTGAAGAAATGTAGATAACTTAAATTACAGAACAATTAAATATTTACTTTGATACAGTTATCGCTTTCGATCGAACTTTTGATGTCGGCACAACCTACTATGTGACCGTTGAGGGATGCAACCATGCTGGCCTGTGTACAAAACGATCATCCGATGGTATCACCATCGATAATTCTCGCCCAATTAGTGGACGCGTCCACGTTGGCTTCAGTAGCAGACACGACAGATATTTGCCACACAGGTAATGGATCCACGAGGTTAAAAATATTTCGTTTTCGTTTGACAGACACTTCAAATGGTTAAAAGGCATTCACATCCAGGATCATGAGTTTAAATGCCGACTTTGACACATGACTTGATTTATACGACTAACCCCCTTACCTCTTACGCCCAGTATGACAAGTGTTATTTACTAGCACGCAAATGTGAACATATTTCACGCTGATGTGGGTTTTCATTGTGTAGTTATGTTTTTTCTGGTCCTCAGGGATCATGGAGTGTACATGTATGTTGTTTACATTCGAAAATGGAGTTCCGCTCATGCGCTAGGTGCGTCAGTGGTGTGGCATCATTTATTACTGCTGATGAACAGCTTCAATAAAACCAAGGCTGCTGTTTTCTCGTGCAGGCTATCCCTTTTATCGGTTTAATTTACCAATCCACGGGTTAGTTGTTTTACTGACTGCCGTGGTGTTTAAAGTTACCACCGTTTGAATGAGAAACCGTTTTGCTTGAGAAGCCACTGACTACTTCTTTACATTTGCCGGAGGCATCACGGTGAAAATAAGCGCACCTCGGTGGGACTCAAACCCAAGACCTAAGAATGATAGACCATCGCACACATGTTACGCGGCAGGACATGGGGGTCATGACCATATAGGTATTTAACTCGGCGTAAACCTGAAAAAAACATAAAACATCTCCAAGCGATTAGTAATAATACGTGTTTTGTTCACGACTTTAAATGATGTATATGTAAGTAATCATATTGTGTTACTTAAAGGTCTACTCTACACATACAGTGGGCTGGATTTGCTGATCCACAGTCAGGCATTGATAGATTCGAAGTATGCATTGGCAGTACGAAGATGTCTTGTGATGTTATTGACCGATTTAACGCTCTATTACATTCTAATATTATAAGATCAAATCTATCATTACCCATTAATAAGGAAATGTTTGCAACGGTCTGGGCATTTAACAAGGTAGGAATGAATGTGTCTGAATCTTCCAAAGGGTTTATTATTGATGAATCTGCGCCGAGTGTGCGGCGTAAACCATCATTTTGGTTAGATGGAACACCGATCAAAAGAAACCTTTCGCAGTGGGACAGATCAGTGTTAAAACTAAATTGGGAATTTGTTGACCAAGAAAGCCCGATCACAAGCCATGTAATCAGCCTACTTACTCACCATGACGGCCATACCCCGATTGAAAATATAAATATTGGATCTGAGCAACATTTTACAATCACTCTTGATGGTGAAAACTGGTTAAACAATGGGGATAGATACGTTGTCGAGGTAACTGCATGTAACGCCGCGGGGCAGTGCTCCACTGAGAGAACAAATGACTTCATTGTTGACTCCACACCGCCTCATATGGGAGGGGTTCAATCTCATCAGCCGAATACGTGGCGCAATTTTGCCGATATGACAAATACAACGATGACAAATATAAGTTTAACATGGTATGGGTTTTATGACCAAGAATCTGGCATCGATCAATACTTTGTAACGGTTTCAAGATCATTCTACATGCAGGAACTTTCAGGAGGTATTATTACAGTACAGCACAACATCACTTCACACATTCAAACCGTCAACATCACACTCATGGAATCATTGCGTAATGATGAAATGATAATTGTGTCAATCTGGGCACAAAATGAAGTAGGTCTCAACAGCACAGTATCAAAAACAACCTTTCTGACACTTTCACACAAGGTTAATGGTAAGGAGGAAATGGATAAGGGTACGTTTGCCATACAGAAACACTCTTGCGATGTACATTCCTGTTTAAAAGACTGTACTTGTTCTGTGATCGGCAAACCTTGTGTCGAAGTTGAAGCTTCAAACCTTACACACTGCAATGAAATAGACGCAAACGGAACTGCCTCTCAACAAGCCTTTACAGTTATGGGAGGCCTTTTGAATCAGCATATGTCAGTTACAACTTCATCAGCGTGTTTGGCTGGTCAGTGGTATAGATCAGATTCATCGAACGTTACTGTACAACGATATGAATGGGGTTTGGGTGTTCATCGATTAGTTGTTGGTGCGGGTATTTTTGATCTTAAATCGGAAAGTCCTTGGCACGATATAGGCCTCCTACAACAGTTTGTTTACTGCCTACCTACCAACAAGTCCTTGACACACAAGGAAGAATATGTCGTGTACGTCCGTGCTTGGTATGATTCAGCAACGTATGCCACTTTTGCTTCACCACCAATCAAAATTGACCACACCCCACCTTCCGTGCTTCGTGGTCAACACATCATAGAAGGAGATATAAGTTGTTCTACTGATATGGACTTCATAAATTGGACCGACTCAATACATGCATGTTGGGCAAATGTTTTCAGCGAACAACAAAGTACAATTAGTTTCTATACTATTGGATTTGGTACATCCCCAAATGGTGAGTATAGTGTGTTTAACTTTCCATTGTGTCCATGTGAATTTGATCAATGGAATTTTTGTTTCGAAACATTTCCTCACAAAATAAATTTATGTAATGTTATACACTTTGCAGCCGATGACATTATTTCGACAACTAACGTGGGACTAAATGTGTCTATTACATTTGAAGACGTTACCCTCCAACATGCAACAAAGTACTACTTCACTGTCACATCTGTCAATGAGGTTGGGTTATTTAGCACTCTTGCATCTGATGGTTTTATCGTGGACATCAACAAACCAACCACAAGTGTGGTTTTTAACAGTGCTTTTCACCGAGACGTCAGATTTCAGTCTTCTACTACAGAGTTTACGGCATCCTGGCACGGCTTCCAAGATCACTGTTCTGGAGTTCAGACATATCTTATTGCACTGGTTGATGACTTCGATGCAAATAATTTAATTTTCAATAACGCCGCTTTTCTTACATCATTTACATTTTCCAATGTGACGTTGGTTAAAGATGCCGCTGGACATGAAAGCGATGTTGTGTTTTCTGCTCCTGTTGTGATTGATTCGTCTGCACCCCACGGCTATCAGTGTGTTAGATTTGTGGCTTTTGAATGTATTGTTGACACGACAACCGACGAAGACACTGTAACTGATAGTTTTACTATCAATATACAAAAGGACACTATTTACAGAATTGAAGGCTCAGTTGATAACGCAACACACGTAAACATCGTCTTTCAACTTGACCACTTGCACACGCCAATTCCTGTTCGAGTTCTCCATAACGGATCTTTTGATTTTTCGTATACGTTCGTGGCTGCATATACACAACGTCAAAATATATCATTAACTTTTATCTCTGATGGCACTGAAACACTTTATCATCGCATCATCATGAGTAAATGTGCCGATACGATTGTCAATGATTCGAATGCATTTGAAGTCATTCAACTTGCTCCCGATACATTTGTCGTGAATGTGTTTGTGATAGATTTAGACAGCGACGTAAGACAGGTACATCGTACACATATTAACTTTTGTATCATGTTAAACATGTTAACTAAATTGTTAAAATCTATTATAAAACATATGGCTTGTTGTGATTTTTTTACTCGAAACTCGAAATCATAAGTACATAATTAAAAAAATTCTATTGCACAGGTTCAAGTTGGGGCAGGGGCAAAATCGGGGTCTTATCAAGTTCAGCCGCTTACTGACATCCACGCACCTATTGGGTTCAGTCTGATCACAGAAAACCTTTCTCACGGATGTGAAGTACATGTCACTGTTATCGCAGAAAACCACGCTGGTTTGCGCTCTGTCTTTCATTCTTCGTCACCTTTAATTATCGACCACACGCCTCCGATTATTGTTAACTTAGCTGTTACCGTAGATGTTCGGAAATTGAATGAATCCGGGATTGTTGACGTGAGAGAAGACATAACTGCAACCTGGGACGTCATGGAGGAGACAAGTGACATCAGTTACTGCACATGTGCCCTTGGTAATGTTGATTATCATATGGATAAATCATCTTTCGACCTTATTGAAAATCTTTCTAAAATGGCAAAAAGTGTAATGTATAATGTTCAATGTATTCTGATATTTTTTTCAGGTCGATTGTCCATCTTAGATGATATTTCAGAGACACGGGCTGCTAAAAGCACAGATAATTGCAAATGGACTGGTTTGAATCTGCCTCATGGAACATCTATTTTTGTAACCGTAAAATGTGTGAATACAGTCGAGCTTGCTACCACTGTTAGTTCGTCGCCTGTTTATATTGTCTTGTATAAACCGAGTTCTACCAAAGCCGTACTGGACATCGAACCAATCTCTGAAAACTCCAAGCATGAGTACTTCACTGGCATCGCCACGACACTAAATGTCCAGTCAAACAAATCGTGCGTTTTGTTCAACTGGGACGGATTTGAATACATGTCCCCTTTGGCTGGATATAGCTTCGAGTTACATGACTCCCACAACCAATCTTTCACTGGCTGGAAAGATGCAGGCTATCGAACCATGGTTACCAAGTGTGGTTTGTCGTTATCCCACGGCCAGGCTGCCGTCGCGAGTGTTAAAGCGAGAAATACTGGCGATTTCTGGAGCGACACGATTTCAGATTCCGTCCGTATTTCAGTAAACGCTCAACTTCCTACCGGTATGGCATTATCAGAAATTAATACTTTTACAGCGATAAAACCGGTACGCAGTTGACCAAAACATGTAAAGATTATGCTTACTTTTTGAGTAACTAGTTTATCCCTTTGTACTGATAACGTTGTTTTATTTACTTCTCTTTGTTTTCAGGCGAACCGATAACTCTTACACGCGTTGGGCAGATGTTGACGCTTGATTGGGGTAGCGTGTTCAGCTACGTTCCGGGTGTCCCTGTTGTCTACAGCGCCGTTGTTGGAACTCAAGACGGCTACACTGACGTTCTGGACCTCACCTATTCGAGTGGACATAAACATGACATAACTATTCCCTCCCAGACGTTGTTGACGCCAAACCCCACAGAACTGTTTATCAAGATCACGTGCACGGATATCACCGGATTATCCACTGTGTACCAATCTACATACAAACTGTAATGTGACATTACGGATTAAAACGCAGAAACATATTTAGATATCCGTGTGTCTAAATAGACATGCTTCCGAGTTGAATTCAAGGTTTCTGAATATGATTAAAAAAAACATTTCTTTACTTTAGTGGTTCTTAGTTGAATGCATGCTCTATGAACGATCTTTGTTACTATGTTATATCATTGAAACAATGGTTCTATTTGTAATTTGTCCTTTGCTATACATATACCTATAATAAACAGACTGAACATGTATTTATGTGCCTGTGATAAGTATATGTAATAAAGATTTTTGCTTTGTTTTTGTTTTACATGTATCTTTATGGTCAAGGTATGGGGTATAATGTCCCTTTCAAACAGATCCTATAACAACATTGTTTTTGTACTCAGCACTCGTTACACATTTAATTAACTGTCTTACTTGTTTACTTTTATGCGAGCCTAGGCTGTAATAATAAGTTGTGTTCACCTTTCAATATCGAATTGGCGGTCGAGAGTATCATATATCAGTTAAAATGTGTTTCTCAATTGACAAAATATTTAGTGTACACTTAATAATATACGATGGTAGAGGTAACAAAATGTGGATATCAACATTGTTATTTTATTAAAAATAACACTGTGTGTGAACACAATGTTTACAGTGAATGCCAGCGGACAACAATCCAAATATAAAACGCGTATTCTAGAATTAAAAAGTAACAGCACATATTCGATTTGTCTCTTAAAGAAACAAACTTAAAGATGGTTTTGCAGAAACTAGACGACTTTTTCTTTTTTATTGCATTTAGTCTGCGAATTAGTCTATAAGCCCGAAGCCCGAGTCGAGTAAAAGGCTTATCTGTCGATTAGAATTGTATGTAAGGTATCCCGACCGGTCGATTTAAAATTTGAAGTAAAATTTTAAATTAAGAAACAAATTAACATAAAAACTGATTGTGGAGTTATGTGTTCGTAAGAAAACACAAGCAAGATTAAAATAAGTGCAAGTCAACTCATTTCTAATATG
>Ga0224511_10001016_pt1 | contig 15835 bp, 13 predicted proteins | sample SF_May12_sed_USG_2_FD_169988 | JGI IMG/M metagenome (GOLD analysis project Ga0224511, IMG submission 169988) | Sediment microbial communities from San Francisco Bay, California, United States - SF_May12_sed_USGS_8_1 | ecosystem: Environmental > Aquatic > Marine > Sediment | place: USA...
TCAAAAGGTCCCCTACCAAAGTTGTTCAAATTATGCCCCTGGGGTTCTCTATTATTGGCTACACTGTGACCTTTGACCTTTTCCTCAGGTGAGCGACCCAGGGCCCTCTGGGCCCTCTTGTTTATTGGTTAACTGATTTATCGCGTTTGGTTTAAACATATTTTTTATGTGTTTTTTTTCATTTGCAGAAATTGAGGATATTGAAAAGAGAAAGGTTCTGTGGGAAAATAAACCATCATGGAAAGATGATAAAGAAAGTAAGACACACATGGAACTTGAAGATTTAAAAAGGAAAACCTGATGGAAAATGTCTAAATCCTAATGTTTATAAAAAAAACCCTTTGTAATCACTTGCTGGTTATTTTGTGCTTAAAATATTGCTTGCGGTTTGTACAAAAATTCTACAGACAGAATGATACTGAGTAATGCTGAGTCATTTCCCATAATATTATATTGATTAAAGTAATATTTTCTTGTATTTGTAAGTACTAGGGTCATAGAATAATATTACGTGGTCACCTATTCTTTCAAACATTACCAGATGCCAGTATGTTTTCAGAGCAGTTTTATGTTGACTTCCTGGCCAAGTCGATGGGTGTGTACTGGGGCCCGTACTCGGAGCAGTTGCTGGACGAAGTCAGTGTGGTGGGGATCGCGCGCTACCTGGCCAGCGACAAGTGCAGCAAGATCGCCATCCTCGCTGGCGCTGGCATCTCCACGGGTGAGTTCGCATCTTTGTTCAGGTCCATAACCAGTAAACTCCGCTTATAAGGAACTGATTTTCATTCCCTGATGTTTATCCTTCTTTATTCTATGTAAAAAAATATGGATATAGCGGATTCGGTTATAAGGAACTATCGCTTAGAAAGAACTCATTTTTCGGTCCCAATGCTTATAAGTCAATCTAAATTTCATTCGCTTAGTCGGAACCCACTTTTGGTCAAGTTTCGCACTTCGCCGCTTGATTACCAGATAAATGACGAGAACCGCGTCAATGTTGTTACAGACCGTCTAAAGATCGTCTATTGTTTGTTTAACGAGATAATTGGCGTGTCATTGTTGAATGTTTTGATAAGAGCTGTTTAAAGATGAACTAATTTCAACAGGTGAATTAAAATAACTGTGTTCTTTAATATCATGACATATACGCGATATGGGAGCCAGACAACTGGTACCATGGAGGAAAAAAAAGAATCAATAAAGACCGTTTTACACCAAATTTGATGTAAACAACAATTTTTTGTTGTTAATCAACTTGCAATAATATCGGACAACACACTGCTCCAAAACGAAGTTCCTTATAAAGGTTAGTTCGTTATATAACATTCTCTTACAAGGAACCAGTTCACTATACGTTATAAGGAACTCCGGATATAAGGAACTATTTCTCATGGTCCCGAGGAGTTCGTTATAAGCGGAGTTTACTGTATGCAAACACAGTTGGCTCTGTTGGTGTAAACTGTGTCAAGTCAAACAAACAAACACAGTCAGAAACTAACAAGAAAAAATTATATTTAAAAGTGATGCATGTCTTTTTACATCAAAAATTGTTTTATTGCCTAGACACAAACATTTGTTTGGCAATTCCTTGAAATATAATGGTACATTTGTAAAATGTATTCTAGTTTTGTTTCCAAACCATTAGTTTACCAAATAAATTTTACTTTGGCATCCTAATCAGGGCAAAAAGGTCCATCAAAAGTTATCCTGAGCTCAAAATTTACTTAAATATAAACTAAGCTGACTTATTCTATTCAAAGTCGTTTGTATACAGTTTCTTCGTCATCCTCGTCTGCAATTGGTAATGGTTTGCTCATTAAGAAGTGCATTGGGTACCTTACATAGGTGCGTTATGCATCTGTGTGCATGATGTATCATCGCTCAGTGAGCGATTTTTTACAGACCACAGTAACATTGCGGACAGGTTTTTACTTGAAAAGTTGCTTGATTTGAAGTGAAACGTTGCTGAAAATGCTAGAAGACAACATATTCTTATTATTAAATTTATATAGTGAGAAAACACTGGTTTTTAATGACCCAACACTTTTACGGAAGAAATATTTGTCAGTCATAAAACTTACCATAGTAACCAGTTTTGTGGTAATCCCAACTTAAAAAGTGTTATAGTAGTTGATGTGTTCTATGGATTTTAACATAATTCGATCAAATTTTGCTGCAAATTGTACTAGATAACAAATCATTCAACGAAAGTAAATTCCTGATTATGGACACCAGATTTAATATGGTAATCTATAACTTAACACAGACCTGTCTGTATAATAAGAACTGTGTAATAAGTACCAATGGATGTTCAACAGATACATCAACGACAGATGTGTAATAATGGCCTAACAGGTCAGTTTTGTATTTACTGGATGCTAAGAATCCTTTTTTTAGAATTATGGTAAAAGGGGTCAAGTCTGTTAATGCCTTATGATGCCTTCCAGCTGCTGGTATCCCTGACTACCGGTCGCCCAACACGGGGCTGCTGGCCATCGTGAAGGAGAAATACGGTGTGGACGACCCACAGAAACTGCTCCAGTGGGGCCACTTCATGGTAGGCATACATCTGGGGTACTTGCTTATCACGCAGTAAAGGTTGCCATTCCCTAAGGCTGAATAAAATATAAAGTTGGTTTCATGTTACAATGACCCCAATTTAAATTGCCACTGCCCATAAATGCTTTTTGGCAAAATCATTGTAATATTTTGGCTGTTTTATTATGGCTTTAAAAGTTAATGATTTTGTGTTTAAATTAGTGTAGTTTTTTATAGAATAAAATACCATATATTGTCCACTAACATTGCTCTAAACAACCTTGGTCTGTTATTTCAGGTGAATGTTTCCATTTTGGTATTTTTAGAATTGGCAGTGGCCCAGTCCTACTTCTTTTTTAACAACACTTGAATAAAGAGCTGTAAATAACTCACTCCTGTTATCAGGACATTATTCCGTTCTGCAGACCCTCGTTGTTTGTCCAGTCTAACTGGTTGTCTCATTTTATAGTGGCTATAAATATTATGGTTACGTCAGATACTGTTTGATGTATTTTACTTGTAGCCAATCCAAGAGATTTTATTTTTGGTTCAATTCTTTATTTGTTTTGAATTTCAGAGAGATCCCAAACCCTTTTATGCATACAGAAGAGACATGCTTGAAATCAACTATAAGGTATTTCCCACGTTTGTCATGTAATAAAGTGTGGGCTATGTAAGTGCACTGGTAAAACCAAAGTCTCTTTGCTTATATCGTAGATCCTTTACAGCATTTTGACCAAAAATCAAATACATTGCACCATAAACTGTTAATTTCTGATTAATGTTAAATAATATTTTACAAAAATAGCTTTTATTTTCAGCCTACTCCAACTCACTACTTCATTAAATTTCTTGACCAGAAAAAGAAGTTAATGAGACACTTCACACAGGTAAGCGATGTGTTCCCCTAACAGATAATACTTAGTTTTTATTTTTAAAACTTAATTCCTTAAAGATCCTTTAGTTTAGCTCATTAATTATGTTTTTAAGACTGATTTTAGTTGTGGTCGTCACACTGTGACCAATATATAGTCTGGATATGTATATTAACCATCTGACATGTCAAAATGTAAAGCCTTGACTCTCAGAACATAGATGGCCTTGAGCTGCAAGCTGGCCTTGACCCCAGCAAGATGACGGCTGCTCACGGCACCCTGGAAACGAGCACCTGCGTCTACTGTGAGAAGAAGTACACCAAGGAGGAGATGAGAGGTGGGTGGTGTAGAGAATGTTGTCATGGGAGACGTAGAGAATGTTGTCTTGGGAGACGTACTGGAAAATTAAGAATGTTTACAGTGTTGACCATGGTTTGAACTTCACACATTTGCCCATCAGCCTTCTTTTGCAAATACAAAACTAGGCAGAGTATTTAAAATTCAGAATATGTTTTAATTTACATTACAGTAATGTATTTGATGACTAATGCCAGAATTTAAGAACTTACCACTTTGGACATGGCATATACATGTACATATACATGAAAGTTGTATCTTTTGAATAACAAATGTTTTACAGCCAATGTCTGGCTATATGGTGACTCATCTTTTCATACACATGGTTGAATGTAATCTCAATACTCATTTTAAGTTAGGAAAATGTTTATTAAAAATCAGTTTTAGGAAAAAAGATGTATAAATGTTTTTGTGTCTAGGCTATAGATGTATTAATGTTATGCCCCAACATTGTTGTGTTCCAGCCCAGATGCAGGTTCGAGATGACTGTGTGCCCTACTGTACAGAGGAGGACTGTGGAGGCTTCATGAAACCAGGTGAACTCATGCTCATCACCAGTGTAGTTATTAACGTATTGACACAATGCTTTAGATGACGTCCGATGCTTCGACAAATGCAGGAACACAGATTACGCCAAACATTGCATGTTCCCATAGCCAATGATACACAAAAGGTTCAGTCTTTTGTTTGGTTGAAAAAATGTTGTGTGTTATGACGTCACCTAATTAAAATTGTATTTCCCGCTTTTTGGTAGACCAAACATTATTTCATATAGTATGATTTATTCAAGTATTTAATTACAAAATGCCAACTAAAAGTAACCTAAAATTCTGTGTAATATGAAATTCCGAGTAAAATCTACAATGATTTAAATCTATACAAATTAATACATTTTCATGCAGCCGCCATTTATTCCATTTGAATGTCATGCATTAAAATTGGAAAAAAATTGTAAAAAGGGCTAGGTTAACTTTGGAAGCATGACATTATAACAGTTCATAACATCTTCAATTGATAAAATCATTGCTAGATTTATGCAACTTAGTATGTGACAGTAATAACGGATCTTTAAAGTTTTTAAAACTAACCAAAAAATCTGAGAACAGCAACAGATATGACTACTTATTCAAGCATAACAAAATGTGTACAGAAATAGGCATTGCATCTTTCATTAATTGTGAACAATATTTGAAAGGCTAAGCGTTTCTTCTATAGAGTGTATACTATTAGATTCTACCTTTGTGTCAGTATGAACAATTTGTATATTATCTAGTATTTTGTATTTCAGATATTGTGATGTTTGGGGAGCAATTGGCCGACAGCTTCCATGAAGAGGCAGAGGTTTGTTGTCTATTCTCTTCCAAATAAACATTTTTATTCAAGATTTTTCCTGGTTCTGAATATATTCTTTCCACACACTATTTAGGGTTTTTATTAGATACAATTAAGTTAGATCACGAGTATCAGTTGTATTAATGTTCAGATTGGTTACAATTAATTATGAAAATGCAAACAAACTATGAATGGCAGAAGTCTCAGTCTCATTTAAATCAGTTGTTGTTGTTTTTTCATATTAAATTGCGTAAGTTTACCCACTAGAATGTGTTGTGTGTTGCTGACTGTGTTGTGTATTGTACAGCTGATCATGGAGTGTGACCTGATGATCATCCTGGGGACCGGCCTGGCTGTGAAACCATTCAGCGTTCTACCTTTCAAGTATGCATTGGATTACTTGTTTAGATTCAAGAGATGCATTAAAGAGGAGTAAAACGTAAAGAAATGTTTTTATTAAAAATAGTGTGGTTTCATAACAGGCTTCATCAAGTATCATACAAGATATGGCAATAGTAGTAGATTTTACTGAGTTCAGGGATTCGTGTTAGTGAAAGAGTGATACTGATAATCTTTAATTTTGTGTTCAATGTATGTGGTTTTAGTCACTTTCAACACATCATTTATTTATGTTATTTTCAGGGCCAAGTTTAATGTTCCAAGACTGTACATTAATCTAGAGAAGCCAGCCATAGTAAGTGCTCTGTAATTTTTGTGTTATTTGGTCTGTGCAATTTTCATGCAATTAAAAGTTCTTCACAGATCACACTATCTACTACTTACATTTATTATCAGATTAAATAAATTTATGATTTTAAATAGAGGCTTTATATTTGTGCTTGCCGTGAATTTGTGCAAAAGTGGGAAAGAATTAACGTCTGTAAGAGTATTGGAATGACGTTTGGTCCCATTAATTAGAGGGAATTTACAACTATATGTAATGTCATAACACACATCATTTAAGTCAACCAGTAGACTGAATCATTTTGTTTACTGTTGGCAATGCACACATGCAATGTTTGACATAACATGCTTTCCCACATTTGTCTGTGCATCAAACATCATTTCCAGTGGTGTGTCAATATGTTAATTTAGCACAAAATTAAGACCACCACCAGCATGTCTGCTCTCACAGACCATCGTATCATGTGTTCCAGGCAAATCACCCCATGACGGCTCTTATGTTCGGTGGAGACTGGGACTTCGACAAGGACAACAACATCAGGTCTGTATGCATTTCCTGGACCAGATACCAGTACATAATACAAGTAACTTAATACAAACTTGAAATAGTTCACACACCCATCCTTTAACTTCTTTGTAATGTCATATAAAAGTTAGGTAAGAAAATTAATCTTTATGTAGGAGCATGTTTTCCCATCTGTTTATGATTTTGTAACTTGATTGTGTTTTTTGTGTGTATTTTTTCACCAATTTTAACACTACATAATATATCATATTATATAATGGCATTCAATCCACATAATTAGCATTTCAGGGTTCCAGAGTTCACTAGAACAATCCCCTTATATTCCACAAGTGTCTGACTGCCTCCCTACATGAGTCAGCTGTGTGGAGCAACTGAACCAGACATACATATATGGCTGTTTATATCTTCTGTTCAATGTTACAGGGATGTATTCTGGCAGATCAAATGTGATGAGGCCTGCTTCAAGCTGGCCGAGATGGCAGGATGGGGGGTAAGTCACTAGCACTATTCTACATCACATATCATTCCATTAGAAAAAATAAATGATATAGTCTTTATAGACCTTTTTCTTTATTAGATAAGTAACTTACCATATGACTGATAAATAATGTTAGGCAACAGAATAATATGAGCCTGAACCCAAATATTTGTTAAACAAGCGCACATTGCTATAACTCAACTATCTTAAAGAATATGGTACATTAAGCAAACATTTTGTTTACGTAAGACTAATTGTCTTAAGTGTTTATCATTATTCAACTATGTTAAGTGTATGTTATATGGCAGGAGGAGTTCCAGACAATGGTGAAGGAGGAATACGAGAAGCGAGGGTCTGTATACCCTCCAGTCAGTGAAGAAGCTCCAAAGGTGGATGACAAAACTGCTGGTGCAAAACCCAGTGACAAGCCGGTAGCTGCAAAAAACTCTAGAACCCATTCAACTATGAATGCTAAGTCAAACAGCCCCTCCCCTACATTAGCAAACTCTAAGCCGAGCCCGGCTGGGACACCACGATCCAGTGACACACCTGGCACCAAGGCCAAGACTGTCCCGGCCCGACCCACATCACAAACCAAGTCTTCCACAGCCCCTAGCTCCAGTACCAGAGTTCCCAGTAGTACAGCACCTGGACCAGGTGTGACCAGTGCAGCACCAAAACCAGGTGTGTCAAACACTGGCAAGACAGCGCTAAGAGCAAGTGTGTCTAGCACAAGTAAACCCGCGTCTCGACCAGGTGTACCCAACACAAAACTTGCTAAACCTGGGACCGCTGGAACTAAGGCTGCTTCTAGTGTTCAGAACAAGACGCAAAAGTAGGGGAGTACGAGTTCTATGAAGAAACAAGTTTATACATTGTGTTTATTAGTGCAGCTGGTTGTTTGCCAGTCTCTGTGAAGTACTTTTGTTTAATGCTTGAAACAGTATTTTCAAACATTACTTATATACATTGTACATGAGTTACTATGTGTATTAACTTGTTCAGGAGATGTTTATGTTCATGTTCACTTTAGCAATTCATTCTTTCAATAATGTGTTCTATAGAAGATATTGTTGAGTTTATGATACATAATGTATAGAATTTTTATGATATGAGCTGTATCTTTATTAATCATTTCTCATTTTCCATTTATGTGTATAGAATTTTGACAAAATATTTGCATTAATCATATTGATAATCAGCTGTGATATATACATACACATTTTTATTCATGATTTCAGGTACATTTTTTTTTATTGTGCCAATCTTCATGACTGTGTTGTCTTTCTATGTATAGAATTTTGACGAAATATTTGCATATATCATATTGATAATCAGCTGTGATATATACATACACATTTTTATTCAGAATTTCAGGTACATTTTTTTTTATTGTGCCAATCTTCATGACTGTGTTGTCTTTCTATTAGTTTTTTTTCTAGATTTTTGTTTTGTTTACATGGACTGTGATATTGTTTTAGATACTATGTTTAAAGATTTTGTTAAAAATGTTTTTCTTAATGATTTTGATATATAGGAGTTTATACATTGTATGATTCTTTTTTTCGAGAACTTGGATGTATAAGCATGTTTTTGTTACATTTTTGTTTGTTTCATTATTAAAAGCCTTTTCTTGCTATTATATTGTAATAAAACGGCCAGTCCAATCGGGTGATGCTCCCTGAATAGGTTTTTGACACAGAAGTTGTTTGCTGATAAAGAATAGTTTGTCCATAAAGTGTTTACCAAATTAGGCATAAAGATATTATGTGAAGTTTAAAGTCAGTAGTTTTTATACTGTTGGGGTTAATTGTTGACAAAAAACAAGTATTAAAATAACAAAAGGCAGTTACTCATAAGTTACCAATTGGAGAGTTGTTTTTATGTACTGTACTTCTGCTCAGTGAGATCCATCTACCCACACAGTTTCTTGTTGATGTCTGTTGTAGTTTCAAAGTTATTTCCTTGATGTTAGAGTCTAGACAAACAGGAATTTAAGCAAATTTGACCTTTGGCCTTCATGTCTGACCACACTTTTTGAGGTATCAAAATTATTATTGTGCATGACATTCTGTCTTGTTTGTACCATTTAATTCTAAAATCCATCAATCTATGAAGTTATGGCCCAGACAAGCCAAATCTGGACTCACAAACACACAAACACTGAACCAAAAAAGTGTCCGCTATATTAAGTCCATTTCCAGCAAGCTTGATAAAAATGCTACAAATACGATTTAAATACTGTTTCATTAAATTTTATAAATCATCAAATCTGTGTTTGTGGCAAGAAACAGAAAAACTAGTTCATGGTTTTATTTACAGATCTGTTTTGCATACATAACATGTATATATAAGGACAAAACTGTAATTTTCAAAACGATATGAAACTGAGAACCCAATCTCAGTGTTAGCACTTTTCAAACATCTAAACACAAGAACCCTTTCTTCTGTATACAAGTCAAAAGCAACATATACAAATATCACATTGTTGTTTTTTAACACACAAACACACATTATGCATGAAAAATATAGTCCATGATGATACAAAACTTCTTAACAACCACATGAAACCTTTTACTAGACACTAGCTTGTGATAGCACACAATATAAATATCTGTGACTGGAGGGTCGGAATAAATGCCCACATGCACGAAACGTACTCAGGAATTTGAATCAACAGAAAGTAATTTACTCAGTATGTTGCAAATGATGGTTCAAGAATGGAGACATATTAATAATGTTTACTTTGACTGAAAAACATCTTTAAGAAAAAAATCTTTATTCATAAAGTAACGCATATAGAAATACAATTTAAGAGGGTATATGACCCATAAGTGACTCTTTTATTATCTTTAGAAATCTGATTAAGAACCATAACACAGTGAGCAGTCTGACACAGTGACTGTTTTTATCTTGTAACAGTGGATGGCCCAAAGACAATTAAGATGTTGGCATGGTAACACATCACCATGGTTTTACTTCATGACGGGCATGGCAACGGCTGGCTTGCTCACAGTGGCGTCTTCCGCCCGCCACATCTGGGTAACTGTCTTCAGCTGGGTGTAGAAGTTCAGGCCCTGGAATGCATGAGTACAGGTAGGATCAAATCTAATAGAAAACTTGAACATGTTGCTCATACAATCACATTATTATCCCATCACTGTTATCTCAAGACTGTTTGCATTTACAGTAATGCTCATATCATAATGAGACAATATTTCCAAAGGGTTTCATATGCAAGTATTAGCCATAAAGATAACTGTCAAAGTTGCAAAAACGTGTAGCCTTGTCATTCAATCCACAATAATTAACGCAACAAATTTAATTTCATCACCTGTGGATTATTACATTGTAATTGTATACATGTAATGCATGTAGTGTATTATTGTCTATTACTGAAGTCAACTTGTATATATATTTCTCATAAAAAAGACAAAATATAATTTCTGCATGACCTCACCTGTTTGCCATAGAAGTTGGTGTCTCCCAGGAAGGAGCCGCGAGATCCAGTGAAGGAGAACATTGGGAGGGGGACAGGAATCGGCACGTTAATTCCGACCTGACCAACATCAATCTCTGACGTGAACTTGCGGGCAGTGGCGCCGTTGGTTGTGAAGATGGCGGTGCCGTTGCCATAGGGATTTTCGTTAATGACCTTGATGGCGTCGTCAAGGGTGTCAACCTCCATGCTGACCAACACTGGGCCGAAAATCTCCTCCTTGTAACAGGTCATGTTGGGCTGGGGGAGAGACAGTAAACTGGTTTAAACATTTCTGAAAAGCCCTACCGGTATGCCTTATTTTTACATTTGCCATGTTATTTTGAAGATAAAAAACAGCGTTTTTTTCCAATATTAAAATATTAGTCAGGATCTTTTATAGATTTTAAACACTATTCAGTACAAGAACACTCATTACCACCTTGCTGCGAAGTTAGGCTAATGGAGGAGCATCGACAGCTTGTAACTATCTGGGCAACAAAAAATGAATTAAAAAAATAAAATAAAATTTACCTTGACTTTGTGTATAATGGTGGGCCCAACAAAGTTGCCCTTCTCATATCCCGGCACTTTAATGTTCCTGCCATCCAGCAACAGAGAAGCTCCCTCATCCACACCGGTCTGCACGAGATCACACACGCGTTTCTTGGCCTGGGGCGAGATCAGTGGGCCCAGGTCCGCGTCAGGCTGGTCCCCGGCGTTCACCTTGAGTTTCCTGGCTCTCTCCACGAGTTCAGGGATCCAGTTCTTGGCCTCACCGACAAAGACCGCAGTTGAGAGCGCCATGCATCGCTGGCCTGCTGCACCAAACGCTGCTCCCACTAGCTGTGAACATTGTGTAATATTTGTAAAAAGTCATTTTGGTTTATTTTTTGTCAACTATTAAACTTCCTATCAATGTTCTTTTTGTAAAATCGTTTTAAACCAGTAAAAAATCTCCTTAATATTCCTACATTCTATCCCAATGTAGATTTCTAGATTGTATGGAAACAAAATTTACCTTATTTAACTCTAATGTCAGTAAAAAGGTCAATATAGGTTGCAATAATTCAAGGCAAACACAAAATCTGTATTATAATAATCAAACCTACACACCTGGTTGAGTGTGTTTTCCTTGTTGGCATCAGGCATGATCACGCCATGGTTCTTGGCTCCCTGGAATCATGCATGGTGACATTAGATGAGGATCATTAACATGGAGTTTTTGGTGAGGTAAAAACTTGGAAACATGTCAAGTTACTATTGTAGAATATTACAATTTGCAGAGGTCTAAATCTCAACTTCCTTTGAGGGTTGAAATGAGCAAATTTATTTGCCCTCAAATAAAGAAAAAGGTGTTCTTTGGAGAATGTCAGGAATTGATGTTGCATTTTGTGATGCATGTATATTTACTGTTACTTAAAAGGAAAAGTTAAAATTTATGAGTATATGTTCAAAGCCCAGAAGTTTGTGATGGTGTGCAAACAATTCTACATTGTCATCTTAGATCTTGACACTGACAAGGTACTTTCTATACTTTACATTATGGTACCATCAATGCAAACATACATACAGAAGTGTAAGATTAAACCACCTCTACCAGAGAAAGCAATACCAACCATGTTTGACTGCACCCTCTTGCCATTCTTTGATCCTTTCTCGTAAATGTACCTCCCCTGCAACCAGACAACACAGGCAGTTTTGAAAAGACGGCAACATAATTGTACATGCTACTGAAGTTCAACCCAATCATTTTATAACTAAATACATGAATACACATCTTCTAACTATTGTATTTACACTAACACTAGACTAGTACAGCATATCATCCATCGAAGAAGATGTTTTGAATAACTACCTGTCTATCAAACTGCAATTTTCTAATCTTAAGCATTTTATACAAACGGTCCAGTACTAAGTAACATTTTTCCCTGTTTAAGCCTTGACCAAACAAGCCGTGATGACTTACAGCCTGGTCAGAGCCGACAAACGAGATGGCCTTGATGTCAGGGTTCTCCAGGATGAAGTTGACAGCTAAAACACACACAGTCAACATTCGAGAAATCTACATTTGATACAACTTTTTAAAGAAATAGGATATCCATGTGCTTTCTTGATCTATTGTTTCAACACGACTATACTGAACCAAAAGTCCCATTTAGATCTGTCAGCCTATCAAAATTAAATGTTTTATGTTTTTATGATAAAATTGTTTATGAAAACCAAACCAGATGTTCACAAGACAAGGATGTATGTTTCAAGCCCTACAAGACGACCAGCCTGCACATACCGCCATGAGCTCCATGGATGACGTTGACGGTGCCGTCAGGGAATCCCGCGTCCTGCAGCAGCTTCATGAGCAGCATACACGTGCCGGGGTCACGCTCCGACGGCTTCATCACCATCGTGTTGCCCGTGATGAGGGCGGTCGGGAACATCTACAACCACACAGGCAATGGTCCGCTGTCAGTTATATTCACAACAGAGAAACACAGTTGTGAAGAACCTGCATTTGCAGACCACTGCTGTCAATATTGTGTTATACTGGAGCATAAGTTTTCTGGCAATTGTGTTTTATTAATCACTTGCCTACAAGCACACAGACAGATACTGTTATAAAGTTTTTACATGAGCAGCATAAACATGATTGGTCTAAAAGCTTAAATATCACTATTGTGTTATATTTGAGTTGAGTTTTATAAGACACCTTTATGCAGACGGAAGTGCTTTTTATGTAATATATAAATATGCTTTAAAAATAAATTGTTACCGGGGGTTCATTATAATACCGCTTTTGAAAAATAACACTAGTTAACAGTATACCACTGAGCACTTCATATCATGTTTACTTCCCCTTACCCAAAGTGGGATCATGGCTGGGAAGTTGAATGGCGTGATGCCGGCACAGACGCCCAGGGGCACGCGGATGGTGTAGGTGTCCATGTCCTTGGCGATGCCCGTCATGGTCTCCCCGAGCTGCAGGGACGTGATACTGCAGCAGTGCTCCACCACCTCTACATGGACAAACATGCCGACATTGGTGCTAGAAGCTCACAGATCATTATTGCAGTACCAACAGTCTGTTGCAGTTTCTTGTTATGATTTTAATCTGTTTTCAAGCTGTTTTCAATACTAGTTCAGACATATTATCTAATATCCATCAGCTTAATAAATCACACTTTTTTGGGAGGCTCACTGAGCTCTTACACTTGTGCCTCTTTCATTACAGTTAGGTCAGGTGTGGTTATGCTGTTAACATTACTATGATGAGAAGATGAATTCTAATGTTCACTTCAGAATGTCAATTGAATTGAGGGAGACTTTATATAGAGTATATAGATCACATTCAAAGTCAACAGTTTATCAATAGTATAACAGTATGCCTTCTAATGGCATTACTGAATGATGTTAAGTGTAAAGCAGTACTAACGCAGTCCTCTCATGACGTCACCCTCAGCATCTGCCAGAGTCTTTCCCTGCTCCAGGGTAACCAGCTTGGCCAGCTCGCCCTGTTATAGATGCGTGGTATAGATATGTGACAATTTCAGTAGAACTGTTGAGGACATTTTAAGAGTAAAAATCTTTCTTTAAAAGGAAAATACAAATTCTGCTATGCTTGGAAAGTAAATATTAGCTTAAAATACACTTATATCTAGTCTGGACTATTTCCATGAATTGATAGATCTAAACCCTCACCATTAATTTGAATAACAATAGATTTAACCACAAACATTGCAATGTGTCCCATTGTAAGGAACAACCTTGTGGTGAAAGTCTTACTGTAATCTTTTGTAAAGATTCACGAATTATATGGATTTTGGTCACTAATGGATCTGTGCATTGGTTGGTGACGATGCAACAAACTTAAAATTTCATTAATACCCACGCACCATGTTCTGTCTGATGAGACTCTGGAACTTGAACATGCACTGTTGCCGTGTGAGCACGGTGGTCTGTGACCAGGTCTTGAAGGCCTGCTTACACCCGTCCACCGCCGCCTGCATCTCCGCCTGCGTTGCCTCCGGCACCCGCGTTATCACCTCGTTCGTCGCCTGATGAGGAGAGAATTAAATTAATTACCAATCAATATTACTTAACAGCCAAGGCTTTTATTTACTTACCAAACACCCAGGGTTATTATCGTGAATACCAGTAGGGTTTTTGTCACTTACCTGCTATGGTTTTATTAACTTACCAAACAGCTAGGCTTTGTTTTACTTATTAACCAGGTAGGAGTTTTATCCAGTTACCAGTGAGTTTTTTGTTTATGTACTTAAAAGCCAAGCTTTTTATTAACTTCTTAAACAGCCAGTGTTTTATACACTTAACAAACAACCAGGATTGTTCAACTTTCTAAACGGCTAGCCTGTGCTAAGGCTTTTAATCACTTTCCAAACAGCCAAAAAAATTTTTAAGGTTTTCAATGTCAACTTTTAAATTCATCAATGTATTAGTATATGGTTATTTTGCAACAGAAGAAGGTAATCAATAATTATATTCTAAATAGTTCAACTAGTTTTTGAATTTTTAGGTAAAAATATTTCTTGACCTGTAATGCTTTGGAGAGTGTCTGGCTAAACACTGTTACAAATGAAGACTTGTAGTCAAAGTTGTGTGAAACCCTCAGCATTTAACAATTGAATATAAAACATATAAAAAAAAATATGAAGTTGAGCACTCAAAACAGTATCAGATTCTGTAAAGAAGAAACTTTGTTTACTAATTTTTATAGCCATCATGTACATGTACACTGGGTGAATGACCCTTATTTACCCTTTATCCAAAGACTGTTTGCTTAGCTTAGCCTAAACTTGATAGAGGGTCATTAAACTTTTTATTCTCTCTTACACAAGTTTATCTCAACTTCTAGTCAAATAGAAGCATAGTTTACTTAAGCAAAATGTTTATAATATGGTCTTTACTAAATAAATTTGAAACATTCTTTATGCACTTTAACTTTTAAAGGAATAAAATCATGTATTAATATGAAATTTATGCTCTCAACCTTTTTAACCAGTTAAAAAGCAAATGAATTATTGAACTGTCATACAGTTTCGTACATAATAAATATAAGAATTTTATTTTATCACCATCAAACATCAGTGAGAATATTTAATATTTGCAATTAACTGTAGGCAATATTTTACACATCATAGAGCATAAAACTCAGAGATACCTATAATGTTGTTTTATCTCCTTACAATGATCATGACTTCCCATACATAGCACCAATAAGAAATGCAAATTTATTGCTTTATGTATTCTAAAGTATGAAATTTAAAATCAGGCCTTGTGAAAACTAGGCCAAAGGAATTTATTGATACTTAAGTTAACTTCAAAATATGTCATCATATTAAAATGGAATGGTATTTTATGCTTCCTGAAAGACAAGCATGTAGTTGCCACTTTGTTATTTAAGGTTTTAATGACTTAAAAATTCAATTTCAACATCTATAAAATACATCTTCATATAATAGAATGCACGTAACATTTTATTACATCTGTGTAATGTCTACATCTACTTACAGGGTGTTTGCCAAACTAGACAAAGTATAGAAGTAACAGAC
>Ga0224511_10001017_pt1 | contig 15825 bp, 5 predicted proteins | sample SF_May12_sed_USG_2_FD_169988 | JGI IMG/M metagenome (GOLD analysis project Ga0224511, IMG submission 169988) | Sediment microbial communities from San Francisco Bay, California, United States - SF_May12_sed_USGS_8_1 | ecosystem: Environmental > Aquatic > Marine > Sediment | place: USA...
TCAATCAATCAATCAATCAATCAATCAATCAATCAATCAATCAATCAATCAATCAATCAATCAATCAATCAACCAATCAACCAATCAATCAATCAATCATTAAAAAATCGACCATTTAGTTGATCAATAAATTAACCAAACTACCGGTATATCGTTCGATAGGTTAACTTTTTTCGAGTGAACGTTATTTTCGAAACGTAAAGTTATTTTCAGAACGAAGGAATCGGGTGAAAAAAAATTGATGTCGTTTTACAGATGATATTTGAAAGGCAGATACGCTTATTAGATTAATATTAGATTAAGATGTCATCTTATTGATTTATACTTAGAAATCAACTTCCTTCACTAAATAAAATCTATTGTTTATCCATATACTAGTGTTCATTAAGAAACAATGTACATAATTAGTTGTACGATACTTGCACAGTTGACTTACGACGGAAATGGCTATCGACAACCTTATTACGGTAATGACCGGTGCTTTCCGAGGGTATTATGGTTGTTTCCGGAGATTTTCGGCCACTTCACGATTGTTCATTTATGGTCGTATCAAACTGTATTAAATCTTAAGTGGTAATGAAAGGGGAGCAAGTGAATACATGAGGAGAATAACGCGCCTGCTTGTCAATATTCCTCAGCTCCGCGTAGTTTCGTATAATCAGATGACGGACGGACAGGGCATAGAAAGAATTCATAAAACAAGGAATGCGATGTATGTGTCGATTTTAGAAAACAACAACAATAAAACAGATATGCAAACATATTATGTTATCATGTCTGATGTTTTAATTTTAAAAATATTTTTTTTTTTTAAAAACACTAAGGAGAGTCTTTGCTTGTGAACCTGTTCTTAAATATCGATCCTTTACTTCTTTGGCCAACATAAGTATTTTACTCTGACCTACATTCAGGTTGTTTTGTGTCCATTCTGTTAACTATAATATTCTCAGAAAACCATCTTCTCTGTACTGCTACCATTCATGTAAAAAGTGTTTGTATGCTATCTACATTGCTACTGTTACTGTTATTAAGTGGTTCACATAAGGCGCTGTCGATCTTATAAAATTAAGCGGAACTGGACAGTGCTGTAGGCGAGGAACAAGCCGGCGTAAGTGATGCTTAACTTTACTTCCTAGAGATTAAAGATAACGTTCATTTAGTAGGTCACGAGTGACAGTGCCAAATGAAATGTCCCCCCCCCCATTGAATAGAAATACCAAAGTGGTTGATAACGCCTCGAATCCCGTGATAAACTTTGTCTCTCTGACGCTAAGTACTGTATTAGTGTCTAGTGAGTGAATTCGGAACAATACAATACTTTCCTGACTATAAGGATTCTGACTTTATAACATTCTAACATTTATAAATCACTGAATATTTTTTGTGTTAATATATTTATAAATACTATAATATTATATTTAATTAATAATGGCATGTGTCAAAAGCTGGATTTATGTATTGTATTCACGTGTTTGACAGGAACATGCGTAGACTTTTATTTTAAAAGAATAATATTATTGGAGTTTACAAAATGAGTGTGAAAGCGGAATACCGGTCTGTAAAATCATCTGACGACTGTTCTAGGGTAAGTCTTTTTTTACCCCCCCCCCCCGTAAATTGTATCTTCAAAATACTCTGACTTACGTTGCCCACATATAAAGGCTAAACATATACTACATACATGTAAATATGCATTTCTAAATAAAACTTTAATTATTTTAGAAATACAATTAAACATTTCTTGTTGATTTTAAGAAAAGCAAATAGTGAAATAAAACTTGAATATAGTTATAAGTGAAGTGAATATAATTATAAGTAAGAAATTGTGAGTTCCAAAAACAGTTAAGCTCGCCTTGTATAAGTTTTCAGAGTCTGAACAAAACACACATTTGCAGCAATCCAGAAGATTCATGAACCTTAAAGCATCAAAGAATATGTTGTTGTAATAATTCAATAGACCGCTTTTCACCATTTTATTTGATTTTTTTAGATTGTTTTAAACAATATCAGTATGAGTTTTATTATTATTCATTACCATCATTTCATTATTTAACTGTTCTTACGATGGACACATTTAAAATATGATATATGTATCTGTACATGGTATGTATTTGTTATCATGCTACTGTTGTAAAAAAAGATTATTATTATTATTATTATTATTATTATTATTATTATTATTATTATTATTATTATTATTATTATTATTTTATTATTATTACTGTATATGACTCTATATAACGTAACAATAATTAGCGCGCCTGTTTACGTCAATTGCTCATTTCAGTCTGACCTTTCTATGGCCATTACGTTAACACTGGTCGCACTTGACACTTGCATTTCAAGAGTATGAAATACGCCGTTTATAATCGTAACGCGAATAGGAATGTTGATATTAAATGCGAAAGTTATAAATATGCTTTAAAGGGATTAAAATGAGTTTTTGTTTCCCGTGTTGACCGGCCGATAACATTTATCTCAATTGAAAAAACGTACTGACAAAAATATATAATTATAGTGTATATAAGTTCTCATGGCTAACATCACTATACTTGGTATTTTTATATATAATTTTGTGAGTTTTATAAATAAAATCGTATCTACCAGTACTCACTATCGCCTTTAAATTTTGGTCAGTAAAAAGTAAAAGTAAATAGAAACGTTTACATATTTGATTTAATAGCCCTATAGGAATTACCGTATATAAAATATAAACCTAAAACGTTATCAAGTTGTTCGAGAAGATACTTTTAACATTTTTGTTAATGACACATTTTAAGGTTTGGCCTGTAAAAAAGTTGTTTGTTGCCACTAACCCGATCGACCCTATTTTTTCCGACCCTAAACCTTGTTTTGGTGTTCGTCGACTACTTTAGAGCAATACTATGAATTGCGGTACATTGGTGCATGTTTACTTTTAAGTTGACATTGATATGTTGTCACATTCAATCATTGAACGTGTTGAAGGTTGAAGTGAAATTCATTTTTAGCCTCTTTTGACCATATTTACCGTATATTAAAATTATGTTTAAAATTAATCGCGAGCGAAGAAATAATTGAGAAAAAATAGCGTTTTGGGCAACTATCATTAGGTCCGCGGGTTTTACGGGGGGGGGGGGGGGGGTCGGGTGCTAGTGTGTGCGCCCCCACCCCCTGGATCCGCTAGTGATATGTGTTACTGGTATTTATGTATTTATCTTTGATGCAGTGTTCTCACATTTATAATTGGCTAATGGTTGTATGGTAAAAACAAGTTAATGAAAAGAATTTGTTTTACCTAACTACCTACCCTTTTTTGGAGACGTTATTGGAAACCAACAATTTATTTTGGCCTTAAAGGAAGAATACCAACTACCGGACTGTATTTAATTACGGATACAGCGATTTACATCTGTGTGAGATTCAAGATAGTAAAACAAATATTTGACGATGGATGTATTTATTGAATCTTCGCTCGATCGCATTCTATTTTAACCCGTTCAATAAAATAATGTTAAACTGATAAGACGGATATGTGGACATGTCGCTAACTGTTTTGCGGTGCACTTTTGTTCGGTTTAATAGTTTATTTTACCAAAACATACTTGATATATCTATTGTGTTATCGTATACCATCATCTATTAAATCTATACAAGTGCATAAGAGCTGCACATTCAATAGATTTAAACGAGGCAATACAGCTGTTAAAAGTTTTTAGTTTAAAACCAGAAATATAGTGTTAATTACAGTTGTTAGTTTCGCATCAGAAACAAGTGGATGGAATATTACTGCAAAAGTGCAAACTACAAACGGTGTATCTTCGAATTGGTGTTGATTTCAGTTGTTAACTTGTCGTGTGTCAGCTTCGCTCCAAAAAAAAACACATAACGAGAAAATAAACGGTATTTTGTCGAGTGTCACAAACGTTTGGATTTGATATTAGGCATTATAGAAAGTATGTGTTAATTTACGTTCATGTATCTACATGTAGTGCATAAAATACAACAAGGGATATTGCTGCATGTTTATTGTGAATAGTGAAACACGCACTAATGGAAAATTTGGCGTATTCAGAAAAGGTAGAATTCATTATTATCAATTAATAAAACAATTAAAAATAAATCATGAATCTCATTGGTTGATGTAGTTTCCTAGTTTTGTTTTGTTCATAACCTTTTTTGAAGTTGGGGTGGAGTATGGAGGTCCGGTTAGTGGAAAAGCTTTCTAGTCTAGTTAAACTACATGTACCAATAGTCGTTAATGTTCTCATCATGACCTAAAAACATAACCATCATGCTTAATGTGAATTAAATAGTTTTTCTCTAAAGCAGTGATTCAGGATATAGTACACTTGTTTTGATCTATACATCTAAAACGAACAACTGAAACCACTTCGTATACCCTTTAACTGTTCAGTTACTTTTATCTGATTTTATCTTTATTTGGTATAAAACATATGTTGCAAGTTAAAAAAGGGCATGACCCATGTCCCAAAATTGGTTATAATTGCGTAGTAATTAGGCTTTTCTGGTTCACTTAAGATGCTGGCTTGTTAATTGATCACTTGAATGAACTGTATCCGTATCAATATCCTGTCATAAATCATAAAAAGGCCAAAAAATATTATACGTGTTTTAGTAACCCGACTCTACCTAGAAAAAAGCAGAGGCTCTACAGTTGGTTTGCATAAATTTCAAAATTGTTTTAAATTCAGAATGAAAGAAGTAAAATATCGTATTATATAATAATATGAAATGGATCAATACATTGATTCCCGACCTTATTTAAGTGGTAACACTAAACACATATTTTTGTAAGGCCTATTATAATAATACGAATAATATAGACTTTATTAGTTATCGGAAACGTTGCATACAATTACACGTAATCTTAACGAAACGTGCTTTGCCGCCTAACAGGACTTATTTGTGGAAATATCATTTGACATTGATATTAAGTTCGCTGTCAATTCATCCTTTATTGTCAATAGTTCGTATAATGGCTTTTTCAAAGTATTTAAACACTGTTTAAGGTACTGCATTAACATGCATTGAAATGTGTATTGGCGTCTACAAAACAGGAATTAAACAACAACATAATTATGAGAGTCAGTTTTAATTATTGCCCTTTTTAAGACAATTACAATAATTCAGTATTATAATAAAATTAGTTTAATGAATGATGTATTAATCAACGGAAGGACATCGACCAAATACATTATACACATATATACGGGATATGTATGCAAGTCCAACTTCTTAATTTTAGTCAGTGATTTTGTTTATAAGTTTCGTTCAGCGAGTCTTTCTTTTTCTTTATTTATTTTAGGCCCCTAAGTAAGAAAATATTTTTTATTTGGTCATTAAAACATCACAAACTCACTACTCAGTACTTCTGAGTCAAGCTGTCAGAGTGGTGGTCACTCAATCAAAACTTTACGGGCATTTTCGTAACCTAATAAAACGTGTTTTTATTGGACACAACCGATTGCGTTCATTATGTTAATTATTGATTGTGTATATGATTTTTGGTGGATGTTTTATTTTTCATATAAAGTGAATATGACACAAGACTAGAAATCTAGCACATCTTTCAACTTATACAGTTCTTGAGTGTCTACAAAATAACAACAACTAATTAGTAGCATCCTATATACGCATGTTTACCAATATTGCAAAATTCCTTCTTTCAGGACTCAAGGACCGACATGACGATTCCTGATGATATACCAGTCGACGTCAATGGCGTATCGGGCGATATATATGACGTCAAATTTAAGGATGTGACGTCAGCGGAACGAGGCGTGACGTCAGAGAAAGTGACGTCATCGGTGATATACGGCGTGGACGATGTACCGCCCTGGTACCTGTGCATTCTACTAGGCTTTCAGGTTTCTTGTTTGACGGTTATAAACCCTTTATTCAACGCATTTTCTACTAGATTGTAATCCTTAATTGAAATAGTTCATGTTTAATGCTTGTTTCGTGGTGTTTTTGTGTATCTTGTTGTGTTGGCTTTTTATTTGGGAGGAGGGGACGGGGCATTCTGCCCTGGTGCCCTGAAACTTGACCATTTGGACAGCCCTTTAATTTATATGAATTAACATTGCATATGACATAAGGTGAAATAAATTGTAAAAAAATATGACAAATATTGTGCTTTTGGACAAAAAAGTAAAACCACATCAACAACAAAACAAAAAATAAAAAACTTTCCGAAGCCGGAAATTGATCCCAGGACCTATCGCACCCAAAGTGTTGCCTCTGCTCTTCCGAGTCAATTGAAAGTAATGATTGACGTCAATCTATCTAACTGTTTTGACGCAATGGGTCAAAACGTTAATCAACAAAGCCTAATTTGCGGGTCACATATTTTCAACATATTTATATTTTTCTGTATTTTTTACATGCATGGATAACTATATTTGGCAGTTTACCGGAGTAGTTTTCACTTCTTAAATATGGTTAAAATGTGAGATGTAAACAATTCTGAACTAAGCGATACAGGCATAGCATCATTAATGTTTGTTTTAAACTTTTAATGAAACATTTTGTAGTTTGCCTTTTTACAACCGATAACAGATTTAAAAACAACTTTCATCTTAACTTTGAACATTTGGAATTTCGACATTAAAATAGACACGATTTCACGTGATATTGCTGATGGAAATGAAATGTTTAAACATCACATGCATTTTAGGTATGACATATGACAGTAGGTGAAATTAGTCACTTCTGCAACGCGCGTCCTTTCATTTGGTGTCATTGGCATATCTTTTCAAATGTATCATGGATTTGTAGTACTAGTACCACTGGGTACAATCAAAGTGTCACAGGTCGTGGTTCTCAACGAAGTCATGTAGTTGTTACTCAACGAAAACTCATGTAAATAGCGTGATCCTCATCCTCAAATTGACTTTGACTTCGTTGAGCACCACACACATTTTAATGTATATGTTTCTCAACGAAGACAAATTCAATTTGAGGATGAGAATCACGTTATTTACATGAGTTTTCGTTGAGTAACAACTACATGACTTCGTTGAGAACCACAGCCTGTGACGCTTTGATTGTACCCAGTGAGTACTGTATAACCTCTGTAGAGCAACATCAGGCGTCTACATAAGAGTTTTGGTCGCTCTAGAGAGGTGTTGTTCCTCGGAGGTTTATTTTCCATGGTCAATGTTTTGGGCGGGGTGATTGTTTTTCCGGTCAAGAGAGGTAGCCGCTCATGGATGTTATACAGGATGTACTGTGAATGAATTTCATTTGATAATGATGACATTTACTCATGATTTGATTGAATCATTGACCGAACTGATTTTTAAAAACATTTTAACTATGAATAGATATAGGTACGATTCCAATAAGCGTCCTTATAAGCATTACCTAAGGACACTCGTTTGTTTTGTATGGCACATTTTGTCATGGTGCTCTTTATCTTGACCATGTCTGCTTTTTCTCCAATATGTTCTCTTTGAATATCGCTTCACTTTATATTTCAACACCACCATGTCCTTATTGCTAGCAGAATAATATTATGATAATTTTTAACAACAAAGTCATATTAATGATCGACAGTTGACAAAGTTTTATGACGTCTCACAGTGTCTTTGTCGCAACCCGAAAAATACCATTTTTAAGCAACAAGATTATGTAATCTGTTGTCACATAAGGCACTGCTAACAAATGTGCACATGTGAAATGTTTTATGACGTCATGACGCCACGTTGCAGCACATCTAACGGCGTTCGACTTGATAACCAGTGTATTCCTGTCGCTAGCAGAAAATATCATTTTTAAACAACAAGTTCTTGTAAACTTTAATCACGTACATGTATAATAATGAATACAATGTTGAATGAAGTCATGACGCCTTGTTGAAGCACTGCCTTACAGCATTTGGCCACAACATGACACAACGCCTCTCGCGGGACCAAACGATCATTTTAAAACAACTACGTTATGTAAACAATGTTTTATGACGCCATGACGCCATGTTTCAGCACTACCTGACGGCGTTCGGCTCCACCATCACGGTGCCCCTAGTGCTGGCCCCGGCCCTATGTATGGACGAAGACACGGTGGGGCTGAGTGAGCTCATCTCAACCATATTCTTTGTGTCTGGCGTCTCGACAATCATACAGACGACAATAGGTGTCCGGTAAGTGCCGTATTATAAACCTTTAATGATTGGTTTAACCTGGTGCCCGGATTTCGTCATTTTTGTTTAATCGACATTTCGGGTACCATACTAGCTTGGTTTTAAATGAAAGTATGTAACCATATTACCGATCGATCCATTCCTTCACCTACTCCAAAATATATAAAATTAAATTACATGTATGACTTAAGATGGAATCGAACTCGAATTGTTGCAGGAAAATGTATTGTACAAATTCATTAATTCACTAAAAAAATAATCATAAAAAACAACTGTACATGTATTAAGTAGGTTATCTTTTATTTTTCGTCTTCTTGTAAAAGAAGGTTTACTGGATGATAATACCATTTTCTTAGCGGGGACCCTGGTTCGCTACTAGGTTTCGCCCGTACTTTTTTTCTTCTGGTATTTTTTTCTAGCTCAGTTTCACTTTAAAGGGGATATTTCTGATCTTTTTATCAGCTATTTATCAGCTATTTATTAAATATTTTAATATCAAGTAGTATTTTATCGTCAAAAAGAATGAAATAGTAACATAATACCGAAACATATTGCAAAATACTCCAAAAATGTATTCACGATATGTACCGAATAAATTGTTGATTGCCCATAAATCTCGGTTATTGCAGATAAGAATTGATGGTGTGGTGTAGCCCACTGTCCGATGTGTTCAGATTTGTCTCGGAAGTTTACGGACTTTTTCGGAGAGTGTCGTTTTCCGAAGAAATGACCGAGGGGTTCTGATTGGTCGGACTCTAAATTTAAATTGTTGCACTCAACAGGCAAATTGTACTGAGTAATTCTGGATTACCTGCCCCTATTAAAACACTGACAATGAATTTAATATTTCAGTTAGAAATATCTCGCTTAATGTGCATTTGTTGGCATAAGTTTTTTTAATCGATACACTTACTGTTGTGTTTCCTACATAATTGTAATTAGTGAAAGAATCAGACATATACTCTTTAAAGCCCGTATTAATGCTCTCGAAAACCTTGTATTAGATTGAACAGGGAAGTGATTTTAGCCATTGTCTATATTTCGTAAGCGACTTATATATTTTTAGGCTTTATCATTGTTTATAAAACACCTTTGTGAAACGCACACTAGTATAGATTTTGATGAACGTGGGTGTAAATATATTAAAAAGTTTAAAGATATTACTCAAAGGCGACCTCTGGTATTACTTTCCCCTATGATCCACGAGAAGACCATCGAAAGTGTTGTCGGTTGAAGTATGAGTCATTTTTCTCAGCTTTTTGGCTATATTTATATTAGTATAAATTTGATTATACATCAACCGCGAGCGAAGTGAGCGAAAAAAGAAGAAATTAAGCATTTGTGCCGTTAGGGGGGGGGGGGCGCCGGGTGCGGCCTCACTGGATCGGCTAGTGGATTTAATGTTAGATTGAGTGTAGTTGTTGAAAGGTGTGGCTGGTATTTAAATTCAGTATCTGTATACATGTACACCATATATCAGTCAACTGGCCTGCTATACTTGATACCTGTAGCATGCTTTAATCATGTAACTTGTTTCATTTCACAACTAAGTGCATATTGGTAAGATTCCTAAGTTAATATAGATACAGAAGACCCCATGAGTATTCCCTTTACTGAAAACTACTGGAAATAACACTTAATATACCTAACAGTATGACATTAGTTCACTACAAAAATAATTATATGCACCGTCACAACAGGAATAGATAAAACTATAAGTATTGTTCGACTTAGTTATTTAGGTTAGCAAAATTGAGCAAACCCTGCATAATGGGTCAATGTATTTAGGACGATTGAAGTTTAGGAAAGATATTAAAATATAACTGTGTTTGGACATTTTTTAATTCACCGCGTCAAGTCATCATGGTCAAGTCGCCATTGTTAGAAACTAACCACCCTAAGAAAGTCGAAATGACAACGGAAGAAGCGCCTTTCTACGGCGTTGAAGACACGCCCCCGTGGCCGCTGACGATTGCCCTAGGGTTTCAACACTTCCTGACGGCCCTGGGTGGCACCGTCTCACTTCCGCTTATCCTCGCGCAGCCGCTGTGTATGGACGAAGATCTAGTGGGATTCAGTTGGTTGATTTCTACGTATTTTGTTGTGTGCGGCGTTGCAACATTGATTCAGTGCACGTTCGGTGTAAGGTGCGGGCTTTGACGGGATTTCTTTTTTTAAGGAAACTTGGTAACGGATACCACAAAACTTGTACGGATTTACCTATAGTTTTTGACGGCGTTTATGTTTTACTGTTCAATGTGTTAATGCTCGTTTTAAGTGAACAAAGGAAGGACACACGCATACTCTATGTCGGAGAAATGTTAGATGTATTTTGTTATTTGCAGAAATAGATATATTGCGTTTTTAAAGAAGAAGTATATATTTTTAAATCTTCACAAGATAAAGCCTAAAATACGGATACACTTAATTTGCAAGGCTAAAATGCCCTTTTGTGATTAAACAAGCACGCACACATTCGTAGTCAAATAATGTATTTTTGTTTTGCAATACAAATTCTTTCTGACTTTTAAAAACCAATGGGTGTGTTTTATGGGTCGGTCGGCAAAGAGGAATCACAGACACGTATTTGTATAAGAAAAATACAACACTGATAGTGAAAGGCAACCATTACTGTAACAGTATAGAATTTTTATGTTCAGTGATGTTTAGAATAGTGATTTGTATCTGTGATTAAGTAATGCACAAGAATGGCTAGTTTAACATGCCTTAAAATGATATCGATGTATATTACATGTGTTAGGAAGCAAGATCATTATTGCGAGAATTTGGCGCTGTAAACCATTTTCTGTAGAAACACCAGAAAAAAACTTTACCTTCTCCTTCATTTTCCATATTGATCTTATCAGAGTTAAACATATTTTTCTCCCCACAGACTGCCGATCATCCAAGGCGCGACATTCGCGTTTCTCACCCCGACCTTTTCCATCCTGGCTCTGCCACGCTGGGAGTGCAAGTACACCATCGAGAGACAGAGTAAGAATTGTTTTTATAAGTTTTAAATTAAATTAAAGTTGATATTTTAATAATTTTTCAAGGGTTTGTGAATGTGGTTATGTACAGCTATGTAACAGTACAGTGTAACATAATTTCAATTTATATACATTTTCATACAATTACAAAATGATGTAAAGTTATCCGTGTTTAATCTAGCGGACCCGACGCTCGCGAACAGCACACTGCCGGAACCCGGGTCGCCGTTTCACAGGGACTTGTGGCAGGAGCGACTCAGAGAGGTAAGGCATACGTCAGCTATATGAAACATGAAGGGGAATTTGACGTGTCTGTAAAACGTGAAGGGAATAGCGTCCGGTCCTGCGAATTTGAGCGGAGGAGGTATCGTCCGGAAGGGATTTTGTCGGGATACCTATGAGGCAGACATATCTCCCCTTAGTCGAAAGAACAGGGAGCGAATGCAACAGATACATGTACATATAATCTCATACATATTCTGCTATCATAGAAAAATGTCCGTGTTTTCCAAGTTATCCTATTTGATTCAAGGAAAATATACTGCCGAAGAAATTCTTCAGAGAAAACCTTCATTATGTCATTAACAAAAGTTCAATTATTCGATCAAAAATAGGTACATGTACATGAAGAACGTAAAATAAAATGAGACTGCCCCTTTTTGATAGGCCACCAGGTGACTGAAGTCTATGATTTTTATTTACTATAGATCCAGGGAGCGATCATGGTGGCCTCGTTGTTCCAAGTGCTGATCGGGTTCTCCGGTCTGATGGGGCTCGTCCTGAGGTTTATAGGGCCCCTAGCCATCACCCCTACCATCGCCCTGATTGGTATCGCCCTGTTCGAGGCGGCAGCCGCCAAGGCGTCCGCGCAGTGGTATATCGCCTTCATGTACGTGGATTAAAGTTATTATTATTATTATTATTATTATTATTATTATTATTATTATTATTATTATTATTATTATTATTATAATAATTATTTAGTTACTGTAATTACTCTTTGTATTTTGTATTTGGACATTTAATGTTTTGGGACACCTTCATTTTTAACCAAAATTATGCGTGTCTCTACAATTTCGGACACCCGCGTTTTTCTGACATTTGGATATCCGTCCGCCCTGTGGTATATAACCTTTTCAAGGACCTTTTGATAAAACAGATATTCTCAGCAAAAAAACCCATGGCATTTAACGTGCTGCCTGACCATCTTCAATCCTTTCGTTTATGGAATCAAGAAACAAGCGTGTTGAACTCGCACTCATAAAATTTGGATATTTATATAATTTACCTCCCTTTCCAATATTAGCAAAACGTAATACAAAGTATATTTTAACAGCGTAACTCCTACAAAAACGTAGACTATATTTCACTACTGTTACATTGTCATGGAACTCCTTGTTATTACAGGACAATGTTTCTGATCGCCCTGTTCTCCCAGTACCTGCGTAACATCAAGGTTCCGTGCTGGACGGCCCAGCGCGGGAAGGGCTGTACCACCACCCGCCTCCCCATCTTCAGTCTGTTCCCAGTGAGTAACTGTTTGACCTGTGTTAAAACTAACTTTGACTTTTAACTTCAATTTGAATACATATATCGATGCTTTGTAAAATAACTTTTCACAAATCAAATACTAATATTAATGAGACCGAGATTTGCGCAGAAGAATCCATATATCGATGCTTTGTAAAATAATTTTTCACAAATCGAATACTAACATTAATGCGTTGGAAAGTCGCACAGAAGAACCCCATTTATACTTTAAAACAATGTGTTCAGACTGAAAGCTCAAAGGCAAAGAAAGGGCAAACGTCTAATTTGGTCAAACTTGTTTTGTCCGTAGTCTAACTTCTCCATGAAATTTTAGATTTAAAAATAATTTGGCACACACATTACCACTGTTGTCACTTTAAGAGGTGTGATCAGACAATAAGATCAAAGTTAAAAGTTGTCAAGATTATTTTTGTCCAGACTCTAACTTCGCTATAAAAGAATGGATTGTAAAATGACTCAGCATATATGCTTTACTTTACGAGAGTATCGGCGGAATAATCGAAAACAACTTAAAGGTCAAAGATCAAAACTAGACAATACTATGTCTGTTCTGGCTCTAACCTCGCTATGTATTTATGGAATTTAAAATAACAACACAAAAGTTAACAACGATGTAGCACGGAGGAGTCAAATGTATGCCTTAACATCAAAGTTGGCATACATAGAGGTCAAAGGTCGAAATTGGTCAAACTTATGTGTGTCAAGAAAAAAAACCATACTCTTCATTCTGCGGGTTCAACTGTGTTGTCGTTCCAGCAACAGATCTCTAGTATTATATGTAACCTGTTGTTGGTAAAAAAATAATACCAATAAGCAATGTTTTCAGGTCCTGCTCGCGATGGTGCTATCCTGGGTGATCTGTGTCATATTGACGGCTGCAGGCGCTTTTCCAGACGACAAGACCAAGTGGGGCTACCTCGCACGGACGGACACCAAGACCGACGTCCTGTACAAGTCCGACTGGTTCCGGTTTCCCTACCCCGGTAAGACATACACACAATTTTAAGGTGCAGTCACACTAGAGCGTATGTATTTCGTATATAGTTTCGAGGAAAACTCTTGTGTAGTCTACAAACAGACGCACACGACTCGTGACACTTCCTGGCAGTTCGTGTATGTATTAGGCTAAAATAGACATGGGCCTACAATGGAGACTTGGGGGAACACACAAATACAAGAAGCCTGTCAAATATCTTGTTTCCGACTAAGACCTTTTGTAAAATGTTTTGTACGAAGTTCGTAGTCCATTTAGTGTTGTTAAGTCCCATGTCTTTCAGTCTGTGATTATGTTTGTGGTGACAATTTTATCGAAGGCTTTTCTGAAGTCAATAACAATGACATCAGTTTGCTGACCTTGATCTACAATGTCTGCTTTTTCTAAGGTGAAGCCAGGTAAGTATTATATTTGTGTGTTGAACTAAACGCGTGTTGCTGAGGGCAAAGTATCAAGTGAGTGTCAAAGTAATCCATCATTTTTCTCACTATGATGTGTTCCTTTAGTTTTGATGTTATGCATGTGAGTGATATTGGTATTTCGTGAATTGGTTTTGACTTTCACCCTTTTATGAGTGCTGGTGTGAATATGGCATGTTTTCAGTACATGGCAACATAACCAGTGTCCAGTGATTATTATCATTATTATTATTGTTGTATATATCAGGTCAATGGGGCGTGCCGACGGTGAGTACGGCGGCGGTGTTTGGAATGCTTGCCGGAGTCCTCTCTTCCATGATCGAGTCAGTCGGGGACTACTTTGCCTGCGCGCGCCTGGCCGGAGCACCGCCTCCTCCTGTACACGCCATAAATAGGGGTAATTTCTTTTAAATTAAAGTTCTGGTTTAAAATAATTCTTCCTTTATTAAGCGATCCTCTAACGTTAGCTGCACTGTTCCTCTCTGTGCCGATATAGATATACGGCGTGTCCTGAATAATGGCGAGAGTCTGCATTCTCCAGATACCAGAGACCACAAAATATGAGCATGGATCAAATGTTGTTTGCAAATGATATTCCAGAGGTGTGTAGTACATGCATGTGCTTTATAAAGGTATCGGGATCGAGGGCATATGCTGTATACTGGCGGGAGCCTGGGGTTCCGGCAACGGCACCACGTCATACAGCGAGAACGTAGGCGCCATTGGCATCACCAAGGTAATGGCATCAGCATGGTATCCAGTGTAACAATTGTAACTGACATAGTTTTATAATTTATACGTTGTATTTATTGAGTTGTAATTTTAAATATAAAATGTTAATTTTATACTTCGTGATTACTGACATTTAACATCGCATGTGTTTGGAGACACAAAACAGGTAAACCGTGTTGGAACCCTGTAGTTGTTATTTTATTTTACACTAGTTTTCACATATCACAGAAAACAGTTTACTCACAGTAGTGCTTGTTGGCTTAGCCGACATTACTTTGATCAGTGGCGAGTTATTGACAAATGACCAACAGGTTAGAACTTGGGCAAAAGTCCTAAAACGATTTGAGATATTGTTATTTCATTATTATCATAACTGGTAGATGGGCAGTCAGCGTGTAGTTAAGGTGGACGGGGCTATATTGTTGGACTAGGGATGCCTTAGCAAGTTCTGGGCGCTGTTTGTCACCACATTAGACCCCGAATAGTCTGTACTAAATATTTTGTTTAATCATGATAGGTGGGCAGTCGGCGTGTAGTTCAGGTGGGCGGGGCCATCATGATCGTCCTGGGATGTCTGGGAAAGTTCGGGGCGCTGTTTGTCACCATACCAGACCCGGTCGTCGGCGGAATGTTTATGATCATGTTTGGTATACTGCTTTATGTATTATTCCCATGGTTTTACATTCGTACAATGCATTATGTTGTTATCGTAAACATTGCAATTCACACACGTGTCTCATGTTAGAAGGTGTAAATAACATAAATGATACATTCACATAATATGTGTGTATAATGTAATAGCTATTTACATTGCATTTTATTTATTTAATTACCATTATGATTTTGCAATAAAGTATATCCTACTTTGGTAAAGTGCATTGTTTACACTAGTTTTACATTCTCAGAATAATCATTGCACATAAAGTGTGTAACGGTGGTGGACTTCTTAAACACCAAATATGGTGTCCTTAAATACTCACGAATCAATCAATCAAT
>Ga0224511_10001018_pt1 | contig 15824 bp, 10 predicted proteins | sample SF_May12_sed_USG_2_FD_169988 | JGI IMG/M metagenome (GOLD analysis project Ga0224511, IMG submission 169988) | Sediment microbial communities from San Francisco Bay, California, United States - SF_May12_sed_USGS_8_1 | ecosystem: Environmental > Aquatic > Marine > Sediment | place: USA...
CTTGTCCTGGCCTTCGGTCTCGCTCCCCTTGTCTTGGCCGTGGGTCATCGCCCCCTTCACAACAGTCTCGCGTCCTCTTTGCTTTATCTTTCTGCGAGGTTGCCTCTTGTCCTGCATGAGATTATCAATTATTACTTTTCTTACTCAGGCACATGGCCATCCTATTTTACAGACTTCCTAAGCCCGAGGCTTGTTGGAGCGGTAGGAGCGAGGAATTATCTGAGGAGCTCATTCTCACACTGATGGCCTGGTGTGATAGGACTAGAGCTCGGGATCTTTCTATCTTAAGTCAAGCTCTCTAGCCATTAAACCATCCTGCTATCCGAACCATGTATCCCGCCATCCCGTAAATAAGGCACAGAAATGAGACACTCAAAGATAAAACGCATCATGACGAACATTCTCCACGCCCCAGACCGTTATCCGTCGGAGAGAATGCGACGACTCAAAAACACTTTAATGACCGATGGTGCGATAAGTTTAAGACACAGAATTTAGCCAACTGGGAATTTAGACGCGCGAGTACGAACAATGATGTGGTACGCAAATCTAACGGCCTACGTAATTGTATCGTGGGGTTAATGAGATTAAGGCAATTTTACGGGATGATCTGGATTAACTCATTGTGAGTGATAAGAATGCAGCAACCGTGGCCATAAAAGCCAACAGGTGATTCTCACCCGTTGGAAAGGCAGCACCCCGTAGCAGATACCTCTACTGCGGGTACCATACTGCATAAATCATGGACTGCTATTTATAACACCTTCTCTGTGACTCAGTCACTGATTTGTTTACCCTAAATTCTATTACAACCTTACTGGAACTGAAAAAAAGGTTTTTTCTACACACCAGAAGAAATGGAAAGTTTCAAATCTTGTCAAAAATACTGTGTCGTTGTCATGGATAGCAATTTAATACAGACCTTCAAATACAAAGGCAAACTGTTCAGAATGCTGGGTGAATGCCATACGATTGTGATGAATTTTTGCAAACTTCTAAGGGTTTCCTGAATCACGGGATTGCAGGCAACGATACTGCTAATGTGGTGCCATATCGCATAAAATAATTTCTGCCACATAAAAATATCAAAATATTGCTTGTGTTTTGTTGCATAATTATTTTGGCTTTTTGCCAGGCACCTGACAAAGTCAGATGATTGTTGTGTTAGTAGAAGATGACTGTTTGAACAGTTTGCAGGGCCTCTATATTCGGTTGCGAAAAGAATCCATGTGACAGAATTACGAATTCTCCATCATCCTGTTGTAAGTGAGAAAAGGGTTCAGTGTATTGTAACATCATAACAACTTTGTCTCGTGACTGGCAGAAGAATGATCATGAGTTACTTAGATATTGCGCGGCTGTATGTTGATATATTCATATGAGGGTATGCAACCAAGCACCAAGATACTGAAAAGGTCTGAACATGTTAGAATACTTTGTCAGTCAAAAGGGCAGTTATGAGACCACAATGCTGAGAGTTTACAACCAGAACATTATCAGTTACAGTTTCCAACATATTTTCCAAATAATTTTTCGAAACGTTTTTTTTTAATTTATGTAACCTATCTACTTTTTCCAATTAATCAGTCGGGAGAAAAACTCAATGATTAGACCCATTAAGTTATTTTATAACTCTATATGGCTATTAATGTGACAGATGGCTGCTGGACTGTCACTCCGAGAAGGGGGGGTCAGAAAGCTGAATCATCTTTATTTGTTACACTTCCGAATTTTCTTTACACCAGCCATTGACAAGGGGGTAATAAAATCACAATGACACTGCAGCTAATCATCAATTAAAAGTGAATCATAGCCACTGTCCAGACTAGCTTATCCTACCTGTGTGGAGTGGTTACTGATAATAATATGCATAAGAACAATTATCACTCAACAGTTAAGTGATATGTTGGCATGGAAATGCTAAACTAGACTGGCATTGCAGTAACACGTCACTGCTACACGCAGTAATGAAAACCATAGGAGAATGACCAGTCTGGGTATGGAAGGAGGATGACCAGTCTGGGTATGGGAGGAGGATGACCAGCCACGCTACTGGGTTACCCACTTGTTTTTGTGGCTAAGCGTGGGGCATCACGCGGGGGTCAGTATTAAAGCTCAACCTCATAGTGAGGTTTGGTTTTTACTTTGAGCTAGCTCACAGATACGCATATCTAACCCGGCAGCAGGTATCTAACCCGGCAGCTTCACCATAACAGTGAGAGGTTAAAAGAAAACAAAGTAAGATTGGGACCACGAGTATCAAGTCTTAGACACTCGTCGGCTTGGCGTTAGGAAATTCAATCATGGGGCCTTTTTCTATTGGGCGCTTGGGTAAAACGCCCCTAATGATATATTTTGGGAACGCTGAGTGAATGACTTGGTAGACCAACGTCTGCACTTTTCCAGACTGGTGTCAGGAGAAACGCGGGCCGAGGAAGGCTTACCGTGCCCATTCTTTTCGGAGGGCTCCTGTTTGACTTTCACCAGCGGTTCCTTCTGTAATACAAATAACAGCATTATACAACCAGATTATATTCACGGATAATTGCCCAATGTGAGGTAGTGCCTGCAATTTACCAGCTTTAGATAACTAGAGATAGTTCTGTTATATGGCAATGTCATTTTGATACTGAATCCTGCAGTAACACCATGGCGATACTCATTATACTGTGTAATGAATCGGGTGGGAGGGGGAGAGCAACTCCCATTTACCACTATATACTTACCCAGGCTACTCTAGAGGTGGGTTTTCCTTCGGGCCACTGCTTTATTTAATGTCTTGATTCGAACAGGAGAACACAACAAAGGTGAAACCATAAACCAGTGCCCAATCAGGAACTGAACAAGGAGCCCCTATATTTTATGTTTCATATTAAACCAAGAAATCGGGAGTAGGACTAGGAGTTTCTGGTAACCTGTCTGTCAAGCTACTGTCTCACCCTGCCACTGGGTAATTGACGAACAGGTCTGAGTCACTATCATACCTCTTTAGCACTATCAGTTGGGTATCTCGCGGTCAGAACTTCCGGTTTCTCTGTCTCTCTGTCAGGAGTGACCTTGACCTTTTCCTTCTTTTTCTCTTTCTTTTCCTTTTTAATTTTCTTATTTTTTTTCTTCTTTTTATTTTTATCTAAAAAGGTAAAAGTTGTCCCTTAGCCAATGGCCACCTGACGAAGTGACTGTTAGAGAGAGCCATTTTCTCTCTGTTCTCTTTACCATTTCACATGTTTCATTATTCAGGTTGTGTGTTGCAGTGCTTCATCTAAACAATAATCCACATCAGCCTACACCTTTTCATTTCTCTAGCCAGTGTCTTGCACAATCATCATTCCATCAATTTAGAACTGATTGCACTAGTATATGTGATAAACAGGTTCCACTAAAAATAAAACAACACATCGATATGAGGATCAGCACATTTCATTAAACATAAAATGTTTACCCAGCGACAATATTATTTCCTCGGATTGAGGAGATCAACTACCTAGCTGCCAATGAACCTTGATAGAAGCATAGAGTTATCCTCTAACTCGATGCTTCTATCAAGGTTCATTGGCAGCTAGGTAGTTGATCTCAAGAGATTAACTCTACGGATACAAGTCAATCATCTATAGTGTGAAAGATCACTGTACTCCAGTGGCATTTGCACTCACGCTGACCTTGTTTGTTTTAGTTATTTTTCAGTGACCCCGGATTAACAGTATTTCAAAAAGGTAAGTTGAGACTAAACTGCACGATATCCGACTCTCCGCAAACGATGATTTCAATTCTGAGTTTAATTGCGGTGAATTATGACTTAATGTCAGAAGAATTTCAGTGCATACTAGTAAACACTTTGCTTAGCAAGGACTGGAGCCTTATCGCCGAGTTAAAACCTACAAACAGGTCAGATCAGCCTGCGACTTCAATGTCAAAATCAGAACACCATCCGGTTTGATTCTCGAAGATGCGCCTCCATTAAAAATAAATTGACAGCAAACTCAATTCCCTCCACAAAGTGCACAAACTAGGGTCTCTGAGCTTTCACTATCAAGTATATGTGTGGAGTTAGGAGCTGTCTTTGGCAGCTTGACTTTGAGACAGCAGATAAATAATTATGTCAGCTGCCAGCTGCACTTGTCACCTAGTTTGAAGCTTAGCATTTGATACCCCAATCAGCCAGTTCTATGAGAAGGTTCAGGGTGTGGTCTTTGTGTGGTTAGACAGTCAGGGTGTGACTGATAGGGGTATCTAGAGTACGCATGCATCGCAGCATCGCAGCTCACATTCACCCAGTCAGGTGAGTCATCCAAACCCCCAAAATTATGTACAGTGTGAGAAATCTGGAGTTAGTCATCACAGACATCACACTACTGCAGTAAACAAGATATGTCACCTCTAACCGCTTGGCTTGCCTCATAGCTAACAGGTAGTGTCCTGTCCTCGTTAGGGAAGTACAATTCATTATTTTTCACTCTCATCAAATCAAAACTAATTATGAGCAAAATCAAATCCTTATGACGACAGATTGTAACTGGGTGACTCAGCCAGTTGAATGGTTCCCCCTACCGATTTTGAGGTTTTATAATCAAGTTCAGCATCGAGACAGATACCGGCAAGAAGCTAGTGCTACTTGGGTTTGTACACCACACCTGACAATACTTCAGGTTTTCTAACCATAATGAGGGATTCTTCATTGAAAGACCTCAGACACAATGGGTCACCTCCCAGTCTACTGAACTCCTCCTACTGAAGATTTGGCTACCAAAAGTGAGCCGCTGGTGTATTCCAACAAACCTTTGTCTTCAAACGAAAGAATGCTATCATCGCTATCTTCGGAGGGAGTAAGAGGTCGCGGCGCTACGCCTTCCGCTCGTATCTTCTTTGTGAGGTCATCAGCATGTTTATCGTCTTCGTCCGGTGGTCGATAGTCTTTCACATGATCTACTTTTATCGTGCGGCCGAGAAGCTATGAACAAAAAAGTAGCCAAAATTTCTTGGAAGGACACTCATCGACCTTCGACTATACACGTATAAGGGTCAGAGACTTGACCCCAGACTAGCAGCATCACCAGCAGTATTTGCAGAAAGAAGGATACTATTGTTAATTTTAAGTATAATACGAGATTCTGGGAATGTGACCAAAGCTGATTATTGCCGCCAATATGACTGCATTCGCAAACATGCTATGTATGCCTCCCTGTTTTCATCTTCAAATCATGGACACAGAGGCTATCTATGCGCGATTTATTGAGCGTTTGCGATCAATCTGAAAATAGGGCAATGTTTGATGTCACCTATTGGTTACAGAGAGGATGGCTAAAAGAGACATGGCAACTGTTGGTGTTAACCAGACTGGAAACATCTGGAATGGCATCATGAACTGAAGGTGTGGCGAAAGATAGAGGGCGATGGAGAGGAGTTGGCGAGAACTTGCTGGAGGCGCTATATGACAGATGATGTAATTCAGGAACCTAACTCAAGTAAGTGAAGTATTGCTTGCTTACTATGAGAACTGGTGGGAAGTGGGGAAAACCAAACCCTAAAGCTGACCCAAGAATGTCCTGATCAGGAATTTGATTACTTTCAATATGTACCAGTGCCAAAAGTTCACAGTCCCCCTATTTCACGTAAAGGCATGGAAATTTGACACCAAAACAGTCAGAGTCATGCGCCAATATTTACACATACCCATGATAGTACACACTAGTTAGCTGCTGGGTGTTTACGTCTTGGAATGAACTTACAACCAGGTAAAAACACTACATCAGCTGTTTGGCTTGGGTCCAGCGGTCTACTGAATGAAATGGCATCTGTCTGAACCTAGGATTTCGCTAATCTTTGTTGATTCCACATTTTCATGAATGAAAGTGAACTGTGACCGTGTTGAAGTCGAGCCAACTGCACCCCCACGGATTTGGCACAGGAGCGAATTTTTCTGCGTTGTTTGCTAAGAGCTGATCATATTCATAATCGGGCATACACAGCAGCGTTAGAGTTATCCACTCTTACCACTCATAAGACTGTCCGGGCTAAGCATGTTTGTTTTGCTGACCACAGACACAGGCGTGGTGCTGATGGACCATTAGCCCATTAACCCCTCAGTGACACATACTAGTGACGTGTTCTGGCTGCTAGGCCTCACCACACAGCCTCCTGTTTGTTGTTGGTTTCCTAGCTATAGTTGCCCACCGTGTTTTTTCATGACTGACAGGTGCCAAATTGGCAAGCTGCCTCTAGTCAAATTTTCTACATGACGTATTATCATGAAAGACAAGAAGCAAATGTCTGCATTTCTTCGCAGGCCTTGTCATGTTTAGGGTAAACAGCCAGGTTAAATGCCCATTTTCACCTGTTACGGCGTAGTATGGAGCACCGCAAGCGGGTCAGAATCAATGTTCCACCTCAAAGTGAGAGCTGTTTTAGTTTAACTCAATGGAAGCCCACCATGACCAGGATTTGAACCCAGGTTCTCACGACTGCGAGCCAGGCGCTCTACCACAGCTATCCTGCTATCCCCGTGTCTGCGCGACTATGCTGAATTTGCCATCGCGGGGCCAAGTATTCATTGTTTTGTTGAAGGACAGATTATGAGGTGGAGGGATTGCTTAGTGGGACACCGGTTGGGGCTTCATGCTCATGCACGGAGTACCATTTTCTATGTGATACACTACAAATTATCCTGGAGTCACAGATAGAGTGGCTCCGGTATAATTATCCCAAATATTCCCTAGAAATACCAGGATTTCAATGGCGGATATCTAAGGATTTGGGATGTAATCAACTTTCAAGACTTTTCATCCTTGAGATTATCTAGCTAAATTTAGCCCAGCCGGTGATTTTAAAGCGCGGATCACCGCACCCACCCAAAATCCTAGATCCTTCTTTTGAGACATATTCGGCGGAAGAAATCATTCTAATTACAAAGGAATTGCTGCTGTATCCTAGCTCCTATATCAAAATCAGGAGCGAATGATTGTGGCAGTTAATCACATTTAGAAGGGGGCAACTCCAACTATGACAGCCATTCCTACTACAGAGAAAGACTAATGGTCGGTTCAAACCAGGAACGTTCTTTGTAAGCTCAATCATTTTCCGGGCAAAGCACGAGCTAGCATCAAAGGCAGCTAGAGAGAGCGTTCTTTTGCGATTATTGTAAGTCGGACCAGCAATAATCGCTAAAGAACGTTCTTTTGGTAATTAAGTATTACAAGAGCTAAAACTTAATTCCCTGAACTACACCCACAACCCCTTAACCAGCATGATGATGATTAGGTATTCTGCCGAAGGCATGTTTCTCATGACCCGCCATTGTCATGGCGGTGTGGGATGGTACCGAGATGGTTTCCAGTTGCCTTCCTCATAACATAACAAATAATCATAAAACTATCAACCCTTTGTTAAAGAGTCGTGTGAAGCGACATCTTAATTTACATCCGATATATATTAAGATATCCGAGTTGGGATTATGAGATAATTTCAGATAAATCGAGACTCCGGCTGAAGATGAGCTATTGTTCTCTAGCCACAAATCTGAGACAATAAGAGGATTGGATGGCTGTCAATAGACTTACACTGGGCGATTTGCACAAAGTGACCTGACAGCGGATTACATGCCTGTCAATAGACACCATTGCAGAGCGTCACAGCGAACTGATGGAAGGCGATCTTCGCATTCATACACCAGTAATAACATGATCATAGTATACCACAGCACACGCGCTGGCTAGATCATATTGAGCATGAATGCACAACTCCAATAGAAACAATATACAGACTGTGTGGAGGGCGAGCTCTAGCATGCTTAGTTATAATACAGGAACACATTCAGTCATGAGTAGAATATGTGAGAGATGCGTGATGAATTGATAAACTTGTCTGTGGGTGTGAATAGATAATCACAATTCAGTTTACTTTGTTATCGTATTTTCTAGTTGGTTGCATCTGCCAAAACTGTTTGGTCGTGGCTTTTTAAAAAATAATTATTGATCCACCGTCGCCAATACATCTCTGGTTGCGGTAAAACATGCCCACACAGAAAAAGGCGAAACCTCGGGACGAAAGCATAACCTATCTGATTGGTAATCAATCAAATGGGGAAAAAATGTTGGCCAGGCCAAGCCTAAAAACGAAGGAATTTTAACAAACCTGAACAATTGAAGGTTTTTACATTCTGGAACAAGGAACATATCAGTTCTCAGTCACCAAAGCTTTTTTTTACTAAACACGCTTTGTTCAAATAACTGGGCATTCAGCCAGTACCTGGCCTCACGGAAGGTGCTCGCTAGTCAACTTGGCAAGCGATATCAGATTAGTGAATGAATGTGGGGGAACTACCTTGATCGGGTAACTAATGGGTCCGGTTGGTGTAGGACAAGAAGTCTTGACCAGGATTTAGCATTTTATATGGTAAGCAGCTCCTTTGTTTTTCTGAGTCGATTTCTATCACAACGGGTATTAAAACGATTAAGTCTAAACATCAGTCTAAGAAGGAAATGGTATGTCTATATCCGTGGGTAACAATTGTTTAGATGTCAATCTTTTACCACTGTAAGATTAATGACAAGATGAGATCAGTCTTCATATGTTTATCGGAACAATCTTTACCAGCATTTCTTCAATTATTACAAGCAGTACAATGACAAATTGAGAATCTGATACCAGAATATTCTAATGAATGGTTACAACTGTCTTCAGGTACGACTAGTACTGCAAAAATGACCCTCAGCTAATCCGGATGCAAGGAGAGTGGCAGCTGTTTACCGGACCATGTAGTTATACCATTTTGCCCTCGTTCACCGTGTAATATGCATCTAATTAGCCAAAATCGGTTCCCACAGCAGTGAGCCGGGCTTATAGCCAGTCAGGTGCACTGGTGGGCGTGGGCAGGGCCAATAACCAGGGTAGGACATGGCCACGCAACAGGATCAAGGTTAAAATAACATTTAAAAAAATTAAACATAATCCCCCAACAAACAAACCCTGTCAAAAACTGAGACCATGACGGAGTTATTATCGCTTGCAATTTTATTAGCAAGTGTAGGCAACTCCGACTAATGATGCCCAGTTTATATTTCCAACAAAATATCTGCTATAACGAACCATTAAAAGCCATCGAGTTACCCTCTACAACTCCATTGTAAGAGCAGATAAGGGGGCAGGGAGCGGCAAGAAATTGAATTCTCCTGTCTTTCTCCATCCAACGCTAGCACGCCATTCCAATCTGAGAACATTTCTGCCCTATCACGGTAGCATTATACTAGTGCTTAGCTTCCCTTGGTCGTTTACCTACCTTCATGCCATTGAGATTGTCCACCGTCAGCACAGTGCTTCTCTGATCCTCAAAGCAGATGAAAGCAAAACCCTTTGTTTTTCCCGTCTTTTTATCTCGCACCATGTTTATGTTGACTATTTCTCCATATCTGACGAACAGACAGATCCTATCAGCGAGTCTCATCACTTCAGGAACATGTGATGGTCAAGCGATGGGAAAACTCAGTGTCAGGGAATAAAGACTGTTTATAAAGACTGTAATATCGATTGGAGGATTCCGAGCCTAAAGGGACAGCAGGACATTTCAATGGCTACGGTGATTAGGTCGAAATCAACAGATCCCGAGTATGAGTCCAAGTCATGCTGGACACCCATAGCGAGTACGAGCTCTTCACATAACTCCGAGCTCTTGCCGTTCCAACACAATTTAGGCCTAGGAGGTCCATTAATTAGGACGGCCCAGTGCCAAGTTGAACAATTGGATGGTTAGTTTGGATTGTTCGTTGAAAAACCGTCCCTAACTATGAGGTGTTTACAAGGCATCTGTGATGCATTGGTCCAAGCCGGCGAGTTAGTTCGGGCTAAGCCCGGATTAGATTATGCATAGATGAAAACCAGCACCCCACTGATTTGGGATTCTCATATAACCATGTATTCTAAAACACCCAGAACTTTATCAGCATCAGACCATATTGACATAGGTCATAAAGTCAAGGGGGATAACGCAATACTGTGCGTTAGAATTAGCACGGGAATAATGCTGGTAGCGGTTTGGCTCACTGTGAGAATACACATATCACATCTCCTTCTGTTAGATCATAGGGTAGACCGCCACAGTGAATCCATGCGCTGTCCTTGTAGACATTATGCCATGATGTCTTAGTGCCAACAATGCCTAATTCCAATTCCCGCTCGTTTAATTTTTTTAGATTCTCAATGTTTCTGTAAAAAATGGATCATATTTGTATTTTCACATAACATTGGTCATCACTCCTTGTGGTCAAGATTTTAACTTGCAGAACAATGGGTTGACACTGGCAGAGTTGATTGGTAAAGCGAAATGCAAAGGTATCACTATCCGGTTCCTACATTTGTTTAGGTCAATGTAAGAGTGTAAAATTTACAGTTATTATATTATAGGTTTTAACGTGCCCTTATATATTGATCTCTTTCTGGAGACCTGTTATACATGCACTGTTTTCATTTATACAGGAGTGACAACATCTAAGTGCACTGTATTGCATAAATTCCATGTCAGGGGCCGCTATAATCGCTATATGATCGGATTTTCATATAGAATTTAATAAGCCTCATCTAATGATAGACACATCAAGAGCATTTGGATTTTCGATCATAACTATTGAAAGAGTGGTCTGATTGAGAAATGATTTCACAGGTGTCATCCTGATGCGTGTAGACACCTTTCAGCCAGTTTTCAGCAAAACCAGAAAGAGTGAGTGAGTCTGCACAGGTTGTCTACAATGATTAACAACATTAACACTAACAGGCACAATAAGGAGTGACTGACTGAGTCACCCTCTCGTTGACCTAGTCACTGACTCACTCAGAGTCACTGTAACAGTAACAGCTGAGTGAGTCAACCACTCACTTTCAGTGAGTGTGACTCACTCACTGACAGGAGGACTGGTAGTCGATGTATGCATGAGCCACTCACACTGTAACTCAGTGTGACTCACAGTCACAGACTCACTCACTCAGTGAATGAATGCGACTGTGAGTTAACCCATGGCCAATCATTCAGACAGTTACTCAGGAACTCACTGAGTTAGGTACTACTACTTACTACTTAGGTTAGGCCTAGGGAATAGGGTAGGGGGTGACCACTGACTGACAGTGAGTGTGACTGACTAGTGACTGACACTGAGTGAAACTGAAAGTGAAAATGAAATGACTAATCACTAAATTAAATACTAATGACTGAGTGTTTTAGTTTTACTTTGTTGTTTACTATCATTAAAATCATTAACTGACTAAGTCGGTTGCTATATGATATCGTTGGACTCATAAAGGGAAATCGATTACGGAGACGAAGACTACGGGTGCGGATACTAACGTTAATGAATTCATAATTTAACTGGGAATTAGCCCACAACAGCCAACAGGTGGATCCAAACTGAAGTCGACTTTATAAGAGACGAGACAATGCTGCTCTTTTGGGTGTAAACACATTTAGTTCATATAAAACTAGTTGGGATATGAATATAGCCGCGGTTACTAAGTCTACTTTTCGCGAGTCAACTACAGCTGCTTTGTTTCCCTTTACCAACAAGAGGAACGAAAGAGCTACTCTCCAATTTCAAAGCAGTTACTCTAAATGAGTAAAGCCCCACGCTTGGGTTTATTTCCACCCCTAGGCGAGTTGCCCATAATCGATCTACTTTCTCTCTCTCGAAACAGCACAGTTTATAGTTATACCGTTTCTCATCGAAAACTATACTGCTCTGCAAAGAGACATCGGGTCAGAAAAGCTTACTAAAACTAAAAGCCATGTCCTGGTTTGAAATTGAATGAACAGGTGTACTTACACGTTACAGTTACAAGTTACTGTAGACTGTAGTGTAGAGTGTAGTCTGTATACTTTAGTTTAAGAATTATTGTCACCGTTAGTGTTAGTTACTTAGTCAGCGACTTGAGCAATCCTCTCCAGTCCAGTCTCCGCTCTCCCAAGTCCAACTTCAAGTGCTCTCAATTGATATGATTGAAATTTCTTGAAGAAAAGTGGGATCAAGACTCAAGTACCATCTCTAATTGATTCCCACCGCAGACAACATCAACTGAAATTTAACTCAACGTTCACATCAATATCATGGTTTAGTTACTTATCAATATTATGATTTGATCAGCGGGGTGAAATGGGACCCATGACTTCGTTTTACTAGTTAACTAATGTTATGTACTGATACTAGTACTACCTGACTGATACCAATGATATAACTTAAGTTAAATTATCAATTGTCGATGACCAGTCTTGTTCACCTCCATAGATAAGCCAGGCACCTCTCAAAGTCAAACAGCATATTCATGTGCAATGATTAAAACACTGTTACAGTTCACCTTAGACTAGAGCAGGCAGTCTCAGGTCTCACAGTAGGACCCAACCCATGAATTGAATGAGGAATCTATTTTTTGCAGGATGCGATTTGTCCGACATAGTTGGTTATGTTTTCTCGGAAAGAGAGTATCACAACCACAGGCGAATCGTCATGCCTCCTACTGGTCTTCTCAAAAAGTCAGAAGTACATACATTTCTTATTTCAAGGAGAAACATGGACATGAATTTATCCCATCCTCTAGTGTAGTACCGGAGAAAGGATCTGGCTTATATTTTACTAATGCTGGAATGAATCAGGTATAAGCTTATTTGGTGTCATTTTGTGATCGCACTGTAATGCGCTCATTCGTCTTGCTGAGGGATTGTGGGATAGCTCAATGGCGGGGACGCTTGGCTCAGGATTGAGAATCCTAGTTATGCTGCGTACCCACTGTGAGAATGAGGTTTTCACATAAGTTCTAGATCCTTTTGCTCCATCAAGCCTCAGGTTTAGGAGGTCTATTGGGTAAGATGGCAAAGTGCCCGAGTAGAAAAACAACGTCCAAGTGTTCAATTCAACAAAGACCTCCAAACCGACCATTGTATGTAATGTATGTGTTATATGATGTTAAAGTCTAGTATACTGATGACACAGATAGTTCTGTATTTGATGCCATCAAACCATTGGACTTTAATATTATATGAATATGGATTTTATTTGAGTGGTTACTGTACGGAGGATATCCTTTTGTGGTGGAATCATCCCTGGTCTGATATTTAGTTTAAGCCTGTGTTTCTCGGCACACTGCCTACAGACAGTCCATTGTATGGCTGCCGACGCGCTGTCAACTCGCAGAAGTGCATACGAATGGGCGGCAAACATAATGACCTAGAGGAAGTGGGCAAGGATGATATTCATCATACTTTCTTTGAGATGCTCGGCAATTGGTCGTTTGGCGACTATTTCAAGGTGAGCTCAAAAGGTTGAAAGGAGGACAACTCTGATGATAACCCCCATATTCGGTAATGAATGGGCGCCTACACAAATGTTTGGCAGATCCCATATATGTAACAATATCTGTTCAGTAATGCATAACTCCACCACCTCTCTAGTTAGTTGTCTATGTGATAAACATGTGAATGAAAAACATGTCTAAACTTTCAGCGTGAGGCGATAACGATGGCATGGGAGTTGCTCACCTCTGTGTATTGTTTGCCCACGGACCATCTCTATGTTACCTATTTCCCTGGTGATGAGAAGCTTGGACTAAAAGCCGATCTGGAGACAAGAGATCTCTGGTTGGAAATTGGGTAAGACATGATAACTTTGACTTCTGCATTTAGTTTTATTTTGTGGACCACATCTCAGGAGGGTTGGTTGTTTGTCGGGCATATTTGGCAGGGAATATTTGATTGAGCACATTTGAGCCTCATTTATGTTGACAATAATTTATGTTGCCTAGTAGTTTTATGTTTTTCCAGCATATTTGGTTGAGCATATTTGTTTTTCTATTTGGTTGAGCGCAGCTCATAACTCATGAGGCGTGGTTATTTTTCAGAGTTGATCCCTCACACGTGTATCCAGGAGACTCTCGTGATAATTTCTGGGATATGGGTGACACAGGTCCATGTGGACCTTGCACTGAGATATATTATGTCCACGACGATCCAGAGCCGAAGGATACGGGGTGGCTGCAAAATAACCTGAAGGCAGTAGAGTTATGGAACGTTGTCTTCATGCAGTATGACAGGTAATGGTTTGCCTTCACTTGACGTCAAGTCTGTAGTGTGTAGATTGTAGTCTCTAGACAGTAAATTATAAACTCTAGTTTCTATTCCTTAATCTGTACAGTCCGCTGTCTGGTTTATATGCGGTTATTCTTCTATTGATATTCCATGGCAAATCTGTGTTCATACAGTGTCCACTCTTGATTTGGGCATATCCCCATCCGATTGGTTTTCATTCTTCCGTGATTTGTATGCTCTGAAATTGTACGAGCTTGTTTGCTAAGTACTTTAACACGCGGTGGTTCTTCGACGCCCATTGAGCATATAAGAGATCTCCGCCAATATTTTATGTCAGGTCAACGTCTTTTGTTTGAGCTCCATGCGCGCTTCTTAGACTACTAAAAGTTTATTGGCAATAGCCAACCAATGACTAACTGCTATATATAAACCGAGCGACTCACTGCTATATGTAAAGGCTGTTGTTTCCAGTAGTCTATAGCCTGCCACTCTGCAGTCCTAAGTCTTTCAGACTGTATCCTGCGCTTGAAGGTTGGGTCCAACTGAGCTGGTGGCATTACCAGACAAACACGTGGATACAGGGATGGGTCTGGAGAGAATCCTCACTGTACTCCAAGAGAAAAGATCAAACTATGAGACAGATTTATTCCAGCCAATCATTGAACTTTTAGAGAAGGTACGGAAGACATACAATGAGATATAAATATCTATCAATTGGAGGTGATGCTGTAACGTTTCCAGTCAAATAATGGTAAAATTTATTCAACTCCAGATCTGTTTGGGGTCACCTGTGTTGTGGAAGCGAAGTTGTGGTGTAGTGGTCAGTGTACAGGGGTTGAAATCCAGGGTTCCTGATTCAAAGCCCTGTTTAGTTATCATTTTGTGTTTTACGCACGGTAGAATAGGATAGTGACATTAAATAAAAGACCCACCCCCCAAGAGTTACCTTCTCTATGGGACATGCGGGTGCAAGCTGAAATGACGCACAACGTTAAACCTACATAACTTTCACATTGACCAGGATACAAAAGAAGACCGGAGTAGCACAATCGCTTAGACTTCATAAGTAGGTGATTGGTTCATATGATGCGTTTTGGTAGGAAACGGGAATTGAACGCTACAGAGATTGGAGTTATCCACGGAATATGGCTAGATTACGAGTGAGCGATCACTCACGAATGTTCTGCGTTGCCATAGCGGATGGTGTGGTACCTGCTCTAACAGGTATGAATGGACTCAGGTAAGATAACTCTTCATGACACGAGGGGGTCAACTTACTGGTGATGATTTCGGTCATCCGAGCTCAATTGTTTGGTTTAGACCTAGTCATTCAATCGACCAAGTCCCCCGAGAAAATGAAAGTGAACGTTGTTTGGCGCCATGCAGTATTGGCCTTTGGTCGATTTCCACCCGGCAATATTCTGTACTTGTTGTTATTTTTGTTGCATGGTTTGGTCGCTCTGCGATCTTACGGCTAGTCTGTAACCATCAACCGGAAGTTGTTCATCGAGAGATCCAATGGTGATATCATTCATAAGAGAGAAACTTAATCCTAGATTTCACCGATCAGCTAGCTATCGGCTGCTATATTTATCAATCTTCGAAAAGCCTTTGGCGCAGTTGATTACAGACTGTTAATTCAAAAAATTATTAATCACGTCATAAACAGAAAAGAGATATTCGACGTTCATATTATCTTAGCAACCAACGAATGGCTATGTTTCTACTCCATCTAAGATTGATAAGCCACGCCCCAGTACTTTGATAAGCCACG
>Ga0224511_10001019_pt1 | contig 15812 bp, 12 predicted proteins | sample SF_May12_sed_USG_2_FD_169988 | JGI IMG/M metagenome (GOLD analysis project Ga0224511, IMG submission 169988) | Sediment microbial communities from San Francisco Bay, California, United States - SF_May12_sed_USGS_8_1 | ecosystem: Environmental > Aquatic > Marine > Sediment | place: USA...
AAGCTGTTCTGTGTTGGAGACATGAAACTACTTTTACTGTATACAGAACCGAGGCAGAGACAGAAAGCGTCTGAGCTATTGTGTGAATATTACACTTTTAATAATTTATGATTTTCCCGTTGGTTGACAGCTATAAAGGTAGGGAGACCACCAAGCAAGAAGGAGAATTCCAGGCATCATCCATACGGGCAGATTTCACTGTCAACTAGCCATCATAACTCGAGCCAGAAGCTTTACACAGATGGGTAAGCGCATTTTTTTCTCTGACAGACAGAGCCCTCGGTTCTGGTCTAGTTGCTTTTATCTGAAGTGATATTTTTGCCCCTTTCTTACTTACCAGATTGTTGTGTATTGTAGATTCGCAATGCACTTATTGTAATGAAATTATAGTCGTAGTCAATAATATATAATATAACATTGATAATAAAATGTAATATATAACATAAATTTCAGTTTTATGAAGCCGGAAAGCTGGTCCCAGATGGAAAGTCACAGCATCAATTCACTGCCTGCTCTGATTCACGGATCCATGACCGATTCTAAGACTGAGAAGCTCAATAATTGCACAGACTTCAACAGCAGCTGCACCAGTACAGACCTGAATGCTCTCCTAATGAACTATCTCGGTAAGCAGAGTTAGCCCCGAGCACATTGGTGCATGATCCCATGCGCGAATTCACACCAGTCTTGTCTGAGCCTTATGATATTTGCAATATTATATGTTGCATGCGGGGGATAGCCCAGTGGTAAACCCCTATGCTTGCAACCATGAAAACCTGAATCCTGAGCTCCTGTTGTGAGTGTAAGATCACTTTCATCCTAGCTCCTAGCACCCCAACAAGCCTCAGGTTTAGAAAGTCTGTTGGATGCCCCAGTACCTGAGTGGAAAAGTAACATTCTTATTTGATACATTGCCATCAGTCTGACTCAAGCAATGCATGATTGCTGGCCAACGGGCAATCATAGCAGTCCCAACTTCCACTATCACTTGCATCCGGTTCGATTCGTATATAAATCTAGATTATCAACTCTATGGGGGTGAACCATGGACCATCCTGACTTAGTGATATCATCCATGCAGAACAAGATGTAACGGAAATACAGCAAAGCAAACCTAGTAGTAGCCGTAGGGCTACTACTAGCCGTAGGGCTATGTCCGCTAAGCGCTGAGTTTTAACATTGCATTAGAAATGTTTGTATGTCAGAATCGTAGTCATTTGACATAATCACTTTCTCATTGTGACACTATTTTTATAAGAGTTATGTTACGGTCAATGGTAGACACACTTTTGGAGTTGTGTCCCCACTCTTCAAAGGGAGGCAACTCCACATTCATTGCAGTGATAGCGAATGGTCTTTTTCCAACTTTTTTTGTCACTTGAATAACGAGCTTTGCCGGTTTTCCCTAGCCCTAAATAGAGGCTGTTGCGCGTTTTGGCCTCTATCATTGCGCAATAATGGCACTAACGCTTGTCGACAGAGGTAAAAAACTGCACTCTGAGACCCTATTTCTATATTGTTTTTGAACATTTTCTCTATTCATACTTGTGTAACTACAGGTCTAGTATGTAAACACCAACAGCTGTGTTAATTTCCTATCTCGAGGCCAATTCTGTTGCGTCGATGGTCAAAAAAGTGCGTTGCCAAGGGCTCTAAGTATGCGCATTAGATAGGGCTATATCTAAGCTTCCATTTGAGTTGGGTATCGGGCCCATTTGTTCACAGCGGGCTTCAGAATCTTAAAACAAGTGAAGGCACTTTTGGCCATGACATAACCTCTTTAAATTCAACTTAGAAGAGTGATCGAGCTGATGCATGATGAATACACCGTTCAATGTATATTTTACGTAGGTCTCTCGGGGTATTCCTCTTGACGTTACCAGAAAATGCTTACAGGCAGCTCCTATGATACCACGATTAGAGCCCAATGTATCTTTGCATGGTTTGAATTTCTCTAACTGATTTAAAAAAAAAATTATATAGATCACCTGAAGTGTAAGTAAGCTGAAAAATATGGTCTCACAATCTACCCTCGATCTCATTTCTTGGAAGATCTTGCTCAAAACTCGCTGCGTCAAATGCTTGATGAGGTGTGACACAATATGATGGTGGGCGGAGGTTAGCGATCCCCCGTCGATTTCGTCCCTATCTAAACACGGGTCCGGTAGTCAAGCAGCTGACTCACTATATAGGCTTATATGACCTAAACGGAAAATGAAGTTGTTTTTGCTGTTTTAGCAATTTGTTCGAAAATTCACTCAATGTACAATGTATTAGTGATATAAGCCATCTTTTGTGGATTTTTGATGAGAATACAAAATATTTAAAAGATAATTTGGAGACATGACCACCGATTGAGCTCACTTGGCAAGGCACCGGGTAAAACAATTGTTGTCATTAGCAAGGGCTATTGCATACAAACTGTCATTGGTATATATGAGCAATAGACTGACTAATAGGTAACCACAGGAATCTCATCGCCTAGCCTTCAGGCATCATGAATACCTGCCCGCAAGTAGTAGGAAAATATCGCTAGTTTGTTATATCAAGAACTTTTCGACCAGAGAGTACAAAGAGTTTGACTCGCATCCGCCTTGTTTTTATCCACCGTCTAAGGTGAATCCGACGCAACCTTACTTTAAACAAAACCTTTTTACATTAAAGTCCACAGAACTCAGAGATTCCATTTGGTACAAAAGCAGATGTCAAACCCAGAGTCTAGTCGATAGTCCAGATCGAATGAAACTCTATTTCGTGGGTCTTATGTCAATCCCATGCCATGTGTGTAGAACCGAATGGTGAGATGGCCCCTCTACCCCACCACTTTGATTTGGAGGAGACAATTGCGCAAATTGATTCTATAAGACAGCCGGAGGTTCAGCAGAAGCCTACGCAGAGATTGCAGAGAATAGAGAACCTGCCTCATCAATATCAAGGTATGGTGAACACTCTGTAGTAATTTATTACTGCAATCTGTCATGTGTAATATTTATTCAAAATCATTGGCCAAAATTGCTTATTGCGACGCTTCCCTTTATATTCCATCTACCTGCGCAGCATCATGGAGTTCCCTGGTTAACAGAGAGACTTTGTCAGTGCCTCTCCTGTCACCACCATTGATTTTGTTGGGATTCGAACCCATGACTCACTGCGCGCAAATTGTGTACTCTAACCATTAAGTCACGACTGCTCCCTTGTGCTTGTTTTGATGCCTAAGTATAATGACCTGACCTCGGTCGATTCTACTGTCTGCCTATAAGAAATACCTCACCAGATTTCACATTGAGAAAGGCTGTGACCTTTTTTTATTCCGCCTTGGGGAAGAAAAGCACTATGTCTTTCTCAGCCCTGTTAGAGTTTTGTGAGTAGAAGTAAACGCTTGTTTTCCTCCCTTGAGAATCAAACTTAATAGGTAAAATCGGAATCAGAATTGCGTATTGATCAGTTGAATTTCATCTGACTACATCCTTCTGACTATTGGAGAATTGAGACCTTTCCGAATTTATGTATATATCTATATGTATACTCCCAAACTAGATCCGATATCAGTTATTTTCCCGTTACAACAATTCATTTAGGGGAGTTTCAAAACAAAAATGCTCTGTGGTTGAGTGATTGGTATGCTTGACACTAAGGCTGAAGGGTTGAAGACAGTTTGTGCGCGGGATTGTTCAAAAGACTCCCTCGACTCAGTGGTAAATGGGAACCTGACTCTCCTCAGAGCTAGAGATGGTAGAGGCAGTGAGGAAGAGGAGTGGCGCCTCAATTACAATGTTGCCAATAGAAGTTGTCTAACTGCCATTTCCCAACACGACCATTCACTATGGGAATGATCTTTGCGTTAACCTTTCAAGTTGGAATTATTCTATATATAAATGGCCTCTAAATTTATATTAACTTTTACATGAAAGATCTCTTTTTTCCCCAGGTACCTCAGCAAAGATGACAAACAGCAGCCACATAAATACAATCAAACAGGAAATACACGACAACTCTGGCTATGGCTACAGAGATCCGCAAGCGTATAGCTATCCTTCACCTCCTTATGAGAACAGCTATGATTCCTACAACAGCCCTCCATCAATGTACCAGAACTATAATTCACCCCAACCAAAAATGGCCAATCACGGATCACCGATGGCTCCATTAGCTAGTCACAGCTCACCGCTTAGCCAACCGGCCAATCACGGTTCACCTATGAGAGATTATGGAAACTCATCATTTGGTGGAAATATGCTAGACGGGTCTCTTAACAGAAACCAGCTAGATAATTCAACCAATCACCTTCATCATCAGTTATTTACAGGAAATGGAAACGGGTTTAGAAATCAGTTTAAACAGTCGCCCACTCATCTGCCCGAATATCAAACCAACTCCCAGCCGTTACAGCTGCCGAGCTGTGAGGTCATAGCCAAACAGCAGAGAGATCCAAACAATCCCTACCAGAAGGTAAGGCACTGGATTCAACTACAGCCCCTACACGTATCTATTTACATTGGGTTCGAATTCAAGATGGACTACTGTTGTGAGTGCGAACTCCTCGCATTAATCCTAGCCGGCTAGCTCAAATGAAAACAGGCCTCATTTGAGGTGGAGGATTGATACTGACCAGTTCACTGTGCTCCATGCTGAGTCGTAAATGGAGAAAAAGCGAACACCTCACCCGCCCGCTTCGCATAACGAAAGTAATGACATCATACTAAAGACAAATTGAGATGTTGATTTCAAATTTGTTAAAGCGCACAACTATCATTCATGTTTAGGATACACAAGCTAATAGCTGTAGAATTGTCTCCACGGAAATAGCAGAATTACTCGGTGGTTAAAGTTTGTTCGAGGCACAGGTCTCTCTCTCCAATTATTATGAGGTTCTACAATTTACGTAGCAGATGGTCCCAGATGGTTGAATGATTAGCAAAATTTGATTTGAGAAGTTTTATTTCACATGGATTTCTTAGACAAGACCATGGATCCATGAAAGTCAGAGGTTCTCTCCTCAAACAAAAGCAGTAACATGTAACTCCCGAATTCAAGCGTCTGTTAGACAGGCCAGAATTGCCAAGTGTCCGAGCGGAATGTGGGATCCCAACATTTACTACTTATATGGTTGTACTGTTCTACAGTCTCAAATAATTGATTTGTTCTAGATTTTGGAAATTGCAAGGAATGGTCAAGTGTATAGACTGAACAAAAAACACTTTTTTATACTATTTTTGCAGCAAGAGATGTCCCCGTACAGCCTGTCATCCTGTGCTGACTCTCCTCAGGCAGCATCGTCTGGTTATGCCTCCGATTCCCAGTTCCTCGACGAGTTTTCTATCTATGACCCGGTGGATATCAGACAGGTTAACTATAAATACATGCCAAGCTGCCAATATCCGCTAACATTTAACGAGGAAGCCATCAGCGTTGAGGAAATCTGGTAAGCTCCTAGTTTATGAAGTTGGATTCCCCTCACTCGTGATATGACAGACAGAAGGGGAATTTGCTGGTGTTTTTTGTGAGAACAACTGCCCATGGTTTTTTGGCATTCTCTGTTATGCTAGGATAAACCTTGACATGTATAGAGATTGGGCTCAAAGTGCTGCAGGGCTTTAAACATGCGTGTTTCCCTGAGTGCTAGCTGTTAGTTCAGTCTATTTTAAAACCAGCACAATCTATGCGTATTCTTCATTGTGACCTTTTGAGCGATACATGGATACAGTAGCACAAATTCGATCAACAAGCGAAATGAGGGACGGTCTGGTCCAACAGCACCATTCGTGTAGGCAGTGTCTGCGCAGTGTTCGTATATGCAGAGGGTGTTACAAATTTTCTCAGCTAGGAAGGATACGAGTGATTTACAGTTGTTAGGTTTATACTAGGACATTGCTTGTCAACAGAGCCATTTGATGAATATTCATGAAGTGACAACGAACGAAAACTGTATGGCTCCACACAGCGTCGAACGCCTAATGAAACGAGATATTCATTCAGTCTTCGTCTCACGAGTTGCGCACAGCCTTTTGTGGGTTTGAATGCCGGTAAAGTCAATGGTGGTGACAGGAAGGGCATCCGACCTTACTTTGCTCCTGAGCTCCAACAAATTTTTCATTTACCAGGGAGCAAACACCATTTACCCCGTACAGAGAATAATAATGTGGAGTGTAAACGGAAGCGGAACAAAGACAGTAATCTAGCTGAATACATTCATAATTCAGGTTAACTGAAGTACGGGTGATTTTTGCAGGGGAGGTAACACGAAAACTGAAGACAAAACAGAAACGGAGAATGAGGACGAAGATAAGACAGAGGCTGAAGCGCCAGGAATGTTTAAAAGAATCATGAAATCGATCGATGACAAGGTGAACCAGGTAAGAATATGATATGTGTGATGTAATGAGTTGTTTTCTCGTGTATCTGAGCAGCTCGCAAGTTTTTGATTTGATTTTAAAATTTTATATTACACGGATAATTTAAATAAGACCATAGATGTCTTTCATGGAAGTCAGAGCTTTATCTTGGTCAAAGAAAGCAGGTAGCAGAAACCGAGTAAACGGGCCACGTTAAAATCCAGAGTAAAAACAACAACTTGCTCTCAAACGTAAATGTGAAGCAGAGTTTAAACTGGGGGCAAGCCATGGACCATCCTGAGAACAACCCATTGGCTCAGTCATGCCAACCATGTTAAAAAAAGATGGTTTTATCTTCTCTTATGATACAGGTCAGACTTACTCATTGTTATAGGATTACTGGTTTAAACATGAGACGCCTAAGGATATTGAGTATACGGACGAGTTAAAGAGTGAGATGGAATATCTGTTGAGAGGCTGGTATAAGAGTAAAGCTTATATCAACAGTAATCCTAAGGTCAATGATAAGGAAACGGGAAAGGTATGTGGTAGTGTGGAGTTGTGTGACCCTACACATGCTGCTCCAGGCCACTGATTTCGAGCTTGGTGTAGAAGTCATGATACAGCTGGAAACAACAGTAACCTGATGGATTAGCGCATGTAGTTTCCTTGACTATGGAGCAGTTGAATCATATCAGACGAAGAAGACCAGCATTAATTTAGTTGTCACGGTGACAAATAGGAAGTTGTTTGACCATCCTGTTTACGAACAGTCTCCTTAGACTGGTGCGTGTTGGAGCGGTAGAAGCTAAGAGTTATGTGAGGAGCTCGTACTTATAGTGGAGCGCTGTCTCTTTGGATGGTCATCCAAGTCAGAAGGACATGTTTGGAGGAGCTCAGAATTATGTGAGGAATTCGCACTTGGGACAGGAGACTTGTAATTAAGAATTGAAATCAAAATTTGAAAACCAAGCAAGCAGTCAGCGCATTTTGGCTGTGACAGCTAGAGCATGGCCAGTATTCCAAGTGTAATGCGATTCAATCGCTTGATACAGTAAACTATTTTAGTGTAATAAACCAGTCAAGCGATCTATATGTATGGAGTCCTAATTTGCCGTTTTTCAGCCGTATCATTTAAAAGTAGGCCTTCTATGTGTGTAGATCAGTGGCTTGGGAGTGCGTTCAAAGGATAACGCGACTCCAAATAGTAATTTACACGCTTGGTGTAGTTGAAAGTGTGTCATGTGTGCATAAACAAGGGTCTTATGTGTTGTAGGATAGCCACTGGCCAAACGTAAAGGAGAACGCACCTCTTCAGTTGAAGATGTGGGAGTTCGTTAAAACTAGACTTCTTAGGGGAACCACAGCCCAAGTCATGTTCTATCAGCATATTCGAGGTAAGGCATACGAGTGGATCAGATATTGTGATTGGCTGAGTAGATCTGGTATAAGGTGTGTGATTGGCTGAGTAGATCTGGTATAAGGTGTGTGATTGGCTGAGTAGATCTGGTATAAGGTGTGTGATTAACTACGTGGATCTGATGTAAGGCATGTGATTGGCTGTTTGTGTACCAGCTAAGTAGTTCTTACCAATGACCCTCATTCGTATGTTATGACAAAAAAGGTAGATTGGGCAGATTTTACTACAGTAGGTAGTGGATACAAGGAATCTATTAAGATCAACCAGAGCCTATTGCTTATCTCTCCATATAGCTAATCCACCTATCTATTTCCATAGAATTATCGTGCCCCACTAGATGCTCTCATAATAACTATATGGCCAATTCATTGCAGTGTATGTCAACTGCCATATAAAAAGCGTGAACGGAGGAAACATGCCTTGGTTGAACCTCCTATATGTATACACTGAACTCTATCCAAATTTCGATCTTCAATCCGCTCACCAAGATGTGAACACTTGATGTACAATAAACAATTTTCTATGAGGATGTGGGTTCTGACACGAGTGAAAATCCAGGCTTCTTGCGATTACAGGAAGTGATAAGATAGCTGAACGAGACCAAAAGACACTGGTGTCAACCTCCAGCTTCTCAAACTGTCTACTAGTGAATGTGCTCTATTGGTGGGATGATCAAAAGGAGCAGTGCAAATATTTTTGGTCGTGGAAGATTCCTCCCTCTGGTAAGTAAGACCTTGCTTCCTCTCCGGATGGGCACAGTTGATTGGCTATTTATTCCTTTAGGAAGCTCCCCATGATCATTCTGATATTGGAAACATGTGGCTCAGATGCTGCATGCCCTATTAGTACTGTGTTCTTTACCTGCTGATACTAAAAAATGAATGTGGAAGCTACTATGTCCTGCCATTGGATTTTAATATTTCAAAGTAAATGTAAATTAATTAGCGGGTTTTACTATACTCCCCCTCACTTCTCAAATGAAGTCCTCTAAATTGAGTTACAGTGGAGTAGGTCAGAATTGAATTTAAAAGACTGACAATAATAACACTACATGTAAGCGAATGCTATTTCCTTTACAGACCCATTCTATGTGTTTCGGCAAACCTTGCTGAAATTCTCTCAGGCAATCAAAGATCTAAACTTTGATGAAATAGAGATCATGCTGACCTGTGCGTTAATGCTATTCTCTACCGGTGAGTATGCTTTCACCTTGTTGCGTTGAAAGGCGCATGTAACAATGAAAGTCAAACTAAATTAAAGTGTCACTATTTCAAACCAACTTCTTTTCTTAAGTTCTGTATCACAAAATATGTGATTTGTAAATCTTGCAAGTAGTCCATTTCAAGTTTTCACAGTTGTGAGCTCATCGCACTACCGCTGAACAATCCGGCATCATTGGCACTCTACATACACTCCTCGATACGCTGATTAGTGAAATAAATCCTGTCGAATATGTACATGTTGATTGATTGAACTTTATTGGTTACTGAACCACCACTGGTGGAGTAAAATTAACTAGCTTAAAGGCTCTCTTGTTTAAAATACGTATACTGAGTGGGATAAAACTGTTACAAGTGCGAGCCATCCTGCAACAGATAAAAAAGCTATGTAAATCGCTGATTGTGTTTTCTTCTCTCTCTTTACATGTTGTGTATTTCTACAGATATCATCCAGATTAAAGAGAAAGACTTGATTGAGAAACACAGGAAATCTCTGGCAGAGCTCTGTGCCGCGTACATGCAGGGTAAGCCATATCTCATTAAAGGGTAAACCCGCATGACTCGTATTTTCTCTCCAACTTACCTATTCTTACCAACAGATAATATATTCCAACTCAAGGGAACTCCAGGAAGTTACTTATTGACCCTTTGAAACAAATGTATGGATAGGCAATCGCTACTCTTAATGCCAAACAAATTTAATCACTTCTTACATCACAAGTAAATACGCAGGAATCGCTACAATTATATACCAAGTTGTCTTTTCGTTAGAGAGTAAATAACTCTGCATAAGCATGCAATTGTTTTATGGAGTTGTCTACCTTTTCCCCAACATTCACAGCAAATCCAGTGAAAGTGATTATGTCAGAACTCAATGAGACTCGCTGAGGGTCAGCCTCATGCCACGGACTGATTGTTGATCCAAATATTCACATCAATGTATTGACCCTTCACAATTTCCCCGCTCGCAGTTGCTCAGTTCTTCCGCCGCATGGTTTTAGACAAATACAAGAGTCGTTACGAGGAGAGATACAAGGAGATGTTAGCGATGATTCCTGCCCTGCGTTATCTCTCTATTTGGCATCATGACCTTATGGCATTTGCAAAAACTTTCGGATCTACTAGCCTGTCTTTGGAGAAGATGACACTGAGTGAACCTTGAGAAATATCATCACAGGAGTTGACAACTCTACCACTTAATTCAGGCAGTATTAAAAAAATATTACCAGCCACATTGTTTTGGAGGAGACTTGTTCATGAAATATTACAGTTTACTGGAAGCATCTTTTGCTGCTGTAAAGAAGAATAGCAAATGAGAAAATCATTATTTTAAAATTAATATTCCCCATGGATTGAAATGAAAGCTGGTTACTGGTATTCTATTATATTGCGCTATGATTCAGAGAATGCTATTTTTTGTTGTCATGCCGTCCATATTTTAGTAATCTCTGTAGTTCACTTATTTATCATCTATCAAAGTATTTTGTAACGTATAAGTCTATTATAATGTTTATGTGGTTCACCTGAATTCAGGGCATCGTTAAAACAAAGATCGACAAATTTATTGTGTTTGTGTGTTTTGGTTATCATGACTGCTAAATTTTATTAATAATATTCATATATTAAGTTATTGTACCAATAAAAACCTGACAAAATATTACAGGTCAGTCAAGAGGAGTAAGAGTGCACCCCTGTAGTAATTGGGCCCATCTCACTTTGATTGTGATTATTCTTCAGTGCCGAAGGGAATAAATACAGATTTGACAAAAACAAATAGTGTCACACATAGAAGGGCAAAAGGACAACCTGATAGCCAATTGCAGGCTAGAGTGGTGGCTGCCTTAACTATGAGTATGAGTATGAGCCCTTCACATTGATCGTAGTTCTTACCGCTCCAACAAGGAGGTACATTAAATAGGATGGCCTGAGTAAAATTGAAGTAACAGTATTTTGGTATAATATTTTCCTAGGTTCTCTCTCGGCCTCTCTCCCCAGATAGTGCTATATAATAATATAATGCAAAGGTAAAGCTTGTCCTTGTCCCATTGTCAATAGCCATGTTGGGAAATGGCTGTGACACTGTCAACTTGTACCAGGCAAAATGAAACTGAGGTGTCACTGCCCTTTTTCACTACCACCATGTAAAGGAAAAGTCATAACGTATTTGATTATTATTATTATTATTTCCATAGAATTTTGTGAAACCGTTTCCTGAAGTCTCAAAATCAAATAAATTTCAGAGACTTTATACCCCCTCCAGTTTAATTTAGTGTCCTTCTGAAATCTTCATGCCACTTTTCTTTGCTCGAATCACATCCTTATCACCCCTTCGAAGGAAACGTAACATAGTTAGTTTCTGAGAAGGGGTCTAGTTCTACAGGGGTGCCAAAACCAGCCAATGCTAAGCCTAACCAGCCAATGCTAAGCCTGTCGCAGAAGGTACCTGGCTACAGCGACGCGTGCCCCAATGTCCGATGTACGGAGTGGCTAGGAAAACGGATTACGCTACACATGGGGCAGCACCCGAGCGGATAGATCCCGCGCATCGCGGCATTAAGTTGGTGTGCCGTTAGTGCCTGCTTGCTCGAAGTAGGTCCAACACCGGTGTGGGTTAGTCAGCGGTTGTCGTGATGTTCGCGTAAAAAATTCTTCGCGAGCGTGGAATTTGCAAATTCAGCCAGTTACCTTCTCCGCTAGGGGTCGTTGATAGCTGTAGGAACGCAGCACCGTTGCTACTGACAGCCAGTGGTAACAACAGTATGAGTTAGAGGTCAAGGACTAGAACCAATTGGCTAAAGCCCGCGGGCTCAAGCAAAGGCCGCGCGTGCGCCGTTTGGCATTTTCGACTGTTCGTTTTCATAGCGTTTCACTTTGCGTGCGTGTTTGTGCTGGCCCCGTAGTTTCCTTCGAAGGGGTGCTCTTTTGCCATATAGTGCCAATGGTGCCCACTGTTCATTGGGGGTAGTTGCTTGCGTCAGGCGATGCTGGCATGGCTGGTTGTTATGGTGAGTTGTAAGGTTAGATATTGTTTTTTCACCAGTTCGGGCTTAGCACGGACCGCCACGAGAGGGCCGCTATTGTCGCTTCACCTCGCAGTGAGGCGTGTTTTTGTTCGAACTAGGATTAAGGTGTGAGGAGGTAATACTCACCCCAGGTTAGCTGAGACTCGAATTTGAACTCTGGCTCTCATGATTGCGAACCAAACTTCCCCGCTAACCCAAAAACACGAGGAGAGTGAAACAAACCTTCATGCAGCCATCGTTCTATATGATCTATATGATTAGTTGTTGCTATTTTGTGAAGAGCTTATACCATTAGAAGTTGCCTCAAAAATGATTCAAATTAAATATTTTAATATCACACCCAAATATGGGCTTGAACCCCGAACCCTCAGATTAGAAGTCTGACGCTCTTCCGACTGAGCTATCCGGAGAGCTGCACGGTGAGAAATGAAATAGACAACAAACCCAGCAAACCAGTAAGGGAATCACAACTCCTATAACATAATGCCATTATTGCGCCAACAGTGATAACCCTAAATTCTACATGACACAACGTCTCAATTGAATTGTTACCATTACTACATATTGTGCTAGTATTGAAGAGTGAGTTCAGACTTGCTTCTTTGGTACATCTAAATCATGGGCATGTTAATTTGTAATCCCTTATTCATAGTGACTCAGGTAATATACGTAGTTAGCACGGTGTCGGCGATTTGCTCGCTTTTGAAAAAAGTGAATGACTAAAGAGCTGCTGATGTCGAAAGAGAAGACAATTCTGGAACATCATCGGGTAAGTCCAGCTGCTTTGATTATCTGAGCATCTTTATATCCTATATGAGTAGCGCAGATATATTTTCTCTGTCTATACTCCCCATTGCCTGTGCGGGTCATGAAGTTCATTCCTTGCCTAGCATGGAAACCTTTTCAAAAGCGTTGTGTGCACACCCTGTTAGTGTTACAATCTTCGGCTGGGATGTGATGATCTTGACCATATTGCTTATGTGAGACTGATCAACCAAAGTCAGTACTCCCAGTGATGAGCATCAATATTCCTCACAGGAGATGGCCACGATGAAGAATGAGCTAATGATGATTAGGAAGCAGATGGCTGCAAAGAATCACACGATTGCTGGCATGGAGAATGCCTTCATGAAACAGAAACAAGTATTGAAAATCCTCTTATTTACTTAATTTAACAACTATATCTCTCAACGACGGAACAGGACTGGTGCAAAAAGTGGCCTTTTGAGTCTTTTGCGACTCAGTGGTTTTCATTTTTTTTAAAAGTATAGTTTGTTTAATTGAGTTATTAATTGATAAAATGTTACAAAAATTGAAAAATAAAACCATATTTTCAATTAAAATGTCTCATTTGATGCTTAAAAAAATGCCTTCTGCAGCGTCGCGGTTCGACACCTTGATTGACGGAATTGTCGGCGAGAGGAGACTCGGTGGTTAAAAGTCATTATACTAAATAATGGGTGTTTGTCATTCCTGAAGACTCTATAGAAATATTCATGACACACCTCTGTTAAAAAATCATTTGTACTAGGCATATCCGTAGCGTTCAGTCATTGTTCGTAATTAAGCTCAAGATTACCAGTGGCGCATATAATTTTGGTGGCCATCTTTTGGATTCTCTCCAGTTTGATTATATTATATTTACTCAAAAAACTAGGCCACATAGAGGCAGCATAAGTTAAAATGGATCTGATATCAGTTTGATAAAACAATTTAAGACCGCTTGGATGCCCTGTTACCATGATTCAACCTTTACCCCATGCTCCTAGATTTGGCGAGTCGGCATTTTTTATTGTTCAATGTTTTAGACAGTGGCTAAAGTGGATATTTTGTTGGTATCAAGAAGGACCCAGATTAGCAGAGAAACGCAGACTGAGTTCACAGTGCTGACTGACGAAGCCACAGAGATAGGAAGGTGCATGAATTAAAGTCCTAGTCGTGTTGAAGACTCATTGTCAGAATGAACTTATCATAAAATTCTTAGCTACTAACTACTCCAGTATAAAAAAAAAGCAATACCTTTAGAATCACAGGTTCATTTAAGTACCACTGAAACAATAAGCGCGCTGGTTACTGTCCTGGTTTAATGAATTACTCTGTGAAGAACATAGGGATGACATCAACAAAGCTAGACTGCCAGTGACATCACAAATCTTTACTCTGACATCACATCTCACTTCTATTACAGTCTACCACCAACTTCATGCACTAGTGATGAAGGAATTGGTAACGACTCAGCAGATGAAGTGGGCGAAGATATCCTGTTATCCGGAAGAGTGAAAGCCCTGAAGGCGGTGTTCGAGGAGCTGGTGTTCTAAGATCTGTGTAGTCAGGGCTGGATAATTTGAACATTGAGATCAAATATAGTATGATATTATAAAACCAATCAGAGACTAAAGTTTATTGTTTTCTTCTTTGTTGTGACATATAATTACAGTAGAAAATTAATATTCTAATGAAGGCTCATGGACATCAAGCACTGGTAAGGATCCTAACAGTCACAACACCAAAGATTAAACCAAGATGGGACACGAGATTTATTTTTTAATTGACACCGCCAGATTCCGAAGCGGGTCTACTGGGTCTTTTTAGAGGTTCTAGTTACAAGGGCCTACGATACTCTAATATGCTCTGTGCGATTTACGGTATAGCTAAATCGTACATAATGCTAACATCTTTCCATCATATCAAAACTGGAACCAGAATATTATGCTTACAGATAAACTAGAAAACCTAGGTTGTGTACAAGTCACGGACCATGCTACTTCGTGGTCGCTGACAAATTGGCTTCCTGTTCTAAAGCTACAATGGGTCTGCTTTAAAACAAGGAGCTGGTGCATTACCATCACGACTCATGATCTATCATAGTTGAAGAATTACCATAGCGATAAAGTGCTGTTTTTGTAGTTATTTGTGGTACTTATGAGAAATTCGTCAATTATGGCCGAGTGGAGCAATAACTTGCGCGCATTTGAGGTAGATGGCCTGACTGAGCAGTGGAAATAGCACTTGGTCAACATCCGGTGGGAAATATTTGTCTAGATTGCTCATTCATAGAAGCTCCATGCACTAACTCCTATACTTCTATGTGCCCATTATTTGAATAGAAGACAGTCATTGATATGAATATCGACACAGTTCGAGGATCCTAGCGCTCACATCACAACAATAACCAACCCAATCTCTACACTGGAAGGCTTTGATCAATAGAATCGCATCATGAACACATAGTCATGTGACAGCTTATTCACTTTGGGGTAGCTTAGTGCCTGGAGAACTGTGAGATAGGGGCACAGCTTGGTATCTAGAGCACTATGGAATGGTACCAAGATAACTCAGTGTCTATAGTGCACTATGGCATAGGGGAAAAGCTTAGTGGCTAGAGCTGTAAGGGATGGTGGAATAACTCGAGGTCTGTAGTGCACTATGGGATAAGGGAAGAGCTTGGTAGCTAGAGCTGTATGGGATGGTGGAATAACTCAGTGTCTAGAACGCTATTTGGGGTATTGAGGGCACAGCTTGGTGGCTAGATCAAAATGATGGAATAACTCGGCGTCTATAGCACTATGGGACAGGGGAAGAACTTGGTGGCTAGAGGACTATGAGTCAGGAGTGTATGCAATGCTTGGTCAACCAGAGCCTCTGACAGATGCGCTTTAAATGCCAGTGGGGTGGTTGGAAAGATGGCTGGAATAGGTTTCCCTTTACTGATCTTTTACACACAGCTTCAGTATCACGAAACAGCGGACCGACCAGAGCAGCTGTATTTATAATTGAGATATTAGTGTGGCATAATCCAGAGCACTTCAATCACTTC
>Ga0224511_10001020_pt1 | contig 15802 bp, 7 predicted proteins | sample SF_May12_sed_USG_2_FD_169988 | JGI IMG/M metagenome (GOLD analysis project Ga0224511, IMG submission 169988) | Sediment microbial communities from San Francisco Bay, California, United States - SF_May12_sed_USGS_8_1 | ecosystem: Environmental > Aquatic > Marine > Sediment | place: USA...
TAAATGTGATTAAGTTTGTGATTTTACTGTATTGCTGCAAATGTGTGTTTCAGTAATGTGCCATATTAAAGCCTTAAGAACAATGTAAACTTCAAACTGAAGTAATTCTAAGCAAAAGAACTAACATAATCAATACGAAAGATCATCAGATCAGAAAAAAGATTATTTGATTGATATTAATTAACAGCATTTTGAAGCAAAAATATTAAGTGATGTTTAATGATTTTCAGACAAAATAATTGTATTTTTACTAATTTTGCAGGAATATTGTATTTATATTCAAAAAATATAGCTACTGGTGCATTTTATGGTATTTTAACATCAGAATTGAGTGTTCCATCATTAAAACTCTTAAAATGATGTATTACAACCCATAGTGATGAAATAGTTTGTTATTTGTTAGCAAATATACGCAAATTTGGCGGCCATTTTGCATTTTTGCAAAAAGTGAACCTAAAACGTCACCGGAAATAATTGTTAACGTCATATTTGGATTCAGTGCAACATTTGACCATAAAAAACACCTGTTTCAAAAAAACTAGTGATTTGCCCAACCCTACTATAATTGTTAGTGAAAGGTGTTGCGACGATATTAACAAGACAACATTTGGGGATTTGGGGATATAAGCGGTTTGCGGATGAATAAAGAAATAAAATTATTCACGTGAGCATTGCTGCATTTGTTTCTTTGAGCATGATATTAATCTATATATGTTGTGTTCAAGTTATTTTGAATTGGTATAAAATAATATCAGTATAGCAGTTTTAAAAACCTTTAATGCATGCGCAGGGAAACGATGGAAAAAATAATAGTTTTTTTTTATTTGTACACGTGTTATGATAAAAGTTATGTCATATAAAAACATATTTTGCAGCATAATTTGAAATATTGTTCAACCGAATCTTGCAACTACACAAACTATTTTGCTGCATATTAATATTAATTATTTTCATTAACCTATTAAGTTTAGGTTAACGTTACACCTCTTGTCCATCGTTTCATTAAAATTCTAACATATTTCTATTGTGTCACATTTATAATTAAGAGACAATGTGTTTTGAATTAAAAACGTTATAAAAATACACTTTAATCTTTCAAAGGGTTTATGGATATATCTCTATTCATTTATAAATGTCACAAATTGCAGAACGTAGAGAAGACTATACAAACTTGCATTTCAAAGAATCATCGAGATTTTATTAGCTTAAAAAAATGTAATTTTGGCCTAAGACGTAATGTTATAAAGTGACTTTATGGACAATTGATAGACAATTTAGGTTATTATAATAAATAGGAGTTGGATAAAAAAATAAAGAAAATTATAACATGAATACAAAACATGAAATATAAATTAATGTGTGTACACTACTTTCAAGTTTAAACACTACATTTAAGCGTGACTGAGACACGGACTTACATCGAGGGCAATCAATGTGTGTAGGCTACTGAACAATTGGTTTCAAGTTTAAAGCTTTCAAGTTGAACAATTGTTTATGAAACACTTTGTTTAAGTTTTAATAAATAATTGCGATGCGGTTCACACCTTTCTTATGCTACAGTACCTTTTCTCTGTCAACAATTACTATCTCCGAGTTTTGATGTAGTATGTGCATTGTTAGACACTTATTATTTGTTTATCATATATGTCTTTATTTAGTGTTAAAGAATTCAAGATTATATATGCATGCTTTGACATTATGGTGCATATCTATTCTGGTCATGTTAATGAAAAAGTATATAATCAGCTGTGTTTTATTGTAAAAGTACTTGTAAAAATATGGACTTGTTAAACTAAAACTAATTAAGGAAACTGGGTTGGGCTTTCAACCCTTAGGGACTTGGCCTCAATATACGGTCAGTGAGAATAAATGTGAACTCCAACATTAGGATATTACTTTTACTGTGACATGTACAAAGCTTACTGTTAATAAATACAAAACACTCACTGAGCGTTCATCGTTAGAGTCATCAAAACCTGTAAGTACATGGAAGAAGTTTTAATGTGATAATAATGCTACATGACAAAGATTTTATTTAAATTATTTAACTGGAACTGTTTAAACAGCAATATGGGGAAACATAACCCTGGGTCCAGCCTTAGGTCCCAACTATTTTTTCATAACTATAGGAACCAGTGTTTAGCATATAATTCAGCAAATTTACAAAATTTAACTCTGACTGAAAACTAGTTAAACAGAGACATCATTAATGAAATGTGTCGCTAAAGGCGCATGCGCCACTACTCAGTAATCAACTTTTATGCAGTATATATGAATAGTCCCATACGCCTTATAAAGGGTTAACACTAGTCGCCTTATTTCAAACTCTTACGACAGAACGCATTGATATTGTTTTCCTTATATCGTTTACACTATATTATTGTATTGTTTTCGCAGATTTGAGCAGACTACAGCATTTCTTAAAGCAATAAATGCAATGGTTACATAGGCGTAGATAACGGGGCGGCAGGGGCGGCGGTCGGCGCCCCAATAATTTGGCTAGTCGTTGTTATACAGAAATGACGGACCTTTCGCCGCCCCAAACAAAGTTTTCTTTGCCTTAATGTATACAATTTGAGTTAATTTTAGCGTGACAAATCACTAGCGGGTCGACGGGCCACGGACCTATGATTTTAAAGCCCAAAATGCTATATTTCCTCTTATTTTTCGCTCCCTTCGCTCGACATTGTATTTTTAAACATAATTTTAATAAGAATGTGGCTAAAAACCTCCTAAAAATACTTATAATATCACCGACAACACGTTGAATGATTTTACGGTTTAACCCCTTAAAAATTCGTTTGCCTAGTGACGTGACATTTGTTACCGTTTTACGGTATATGTGCTAGACATTTTCTGTACGTTACAACATGTATTTAAGTATTCATGTGTTTTATTTATGTTTGTTTTGTTTCTTATTTATCATGCTAAATATTTGAGACATTACCTTTCGAAAACTAATGGTTATGTTGTTTAAAAACGTAAATGTTATCCATTATACATGCATAAAACATGTGTATTCGTCGTGACCTAAATACCTGTAAGCGTTAATTTACCGACGTAGGGTTCGCCGCCCCAATGTCAAAATGCTATCTACGCCCCTGGGTTTCTGCTCTAGTTTTATAGTTATAAAACATTAGAACTGTATTTCATTTTGCTGTTCTCAATAATATTTTGTTATTAAAGACAATGTACTAATATATGAAATCACACATTGCTATCTACTGGGAAACAAGAAAAAATAATCTGACACAATAAATTTTTTTTCGCCCTCTCGCATTCGTTTTTTCAAAAAAAATGCCTCAGAAACAGAAAATCATTTTTATGGCCTTAGTCAATATTCACACATAATAAAGATATTGTTGTTGTGACAATGTACCTTATGTAATTTATGCACCTGGTTCCCTCAGTTCTACGAAAACATTTATCTGTAACAATTATCAACTAGCGGTAGAATTATTTATTATTATTATTTTAAAATCACTTGGGAATGATACGTCTTATCAGATTTGTAATACAAATTTGAAAACTTTCCAGACTGAAGATTTCAAAAACTAGTACTAAATAACAAAGCACCTTTGAATTTGTATTCGCTTGTTTTCTAAGCTTATTTTGCGTTACAGCCCTTAAACAATACATTTATATTGGTTTGTACGTGTAAAGTACATATATTCTTAAACATACACATTTCAGATCGACTGCCAGCATTGCAATCTTCAAGATTCAAGATTCAAGTATATCGACTTGTGAATCCCTGTTCTAAAGAAGCATAAACATATTAATTGCCAAACATGGATGAACTTAATGCTGCTTCACATCCAACAACCAATGTTCCTAAAACGATATTCGCAGTGAAACTGATAAACAATGAATTCGTTGTTGAATATTAGGAAAGTGTTGTTTCAGATGACTTTAACAATGAACAGCTTGCACAGAATCTCCAAACATTTCGAGCAGTTTTAGACGAGATAAAGTTCAATAGATATGATAGAAACCTTATAAGCAAGCTCATGGATACTCAAACAAAATTGGTGATTTATGATCGAAACAGAAGAATACAAGAGCTGGAAAACGCAATGATTCCTCTTTATCACCGACTGGCAGCTTACGAGTTTGCTCTGGGACTAGACGGAGACGTCGAAACAAGCAATGATACGGCAACAGGTATTTATCACGTTTAATAACAGTAGCGACCAATAAATAAATATAAGATGGTAAGGCACAAACATATTGGTCACCAAGTAGACAGCTTAAAGTTGTGAGTCTTATTTTGACAAAATGGCCAACATATAATTAAAATAAATGACACCGCAAACCATAGAGACTAGACATTAAACGGCAGAGAAAATTAGCTAACACATAACACGAACACAACAAGCAATTAACCAAGTATTTATGGCATATTTGAAAACATTAAATAGTTGCCTTTCTTTCTACAAGTATTGGTTTTTAGTGGTTGAATATAATTTAGTATGTGTGTAACTCAAAATCGATTCAAAATGATTTGAGCGTAATTGAAATCTGATAACTGTTGTAAATGAGATTAAAGACAAAGAGTCTGATATAGCTTACTTTATAAATTACGATTAAGCACAACTAACACAAATAATCACAATAATTAAAGTTCATTATTCGACATAAAGTAAACAATGTTACATTAATAGAATACATATTGGTACCAATATATTAAGTTTACACTTTCCATAAAGAGAAAGACAATTGTATCTTTTTTCAACCAGTGCAAATCATTTTTCTCAAATTGTGGTAAGTGTAAAGGCAGATTTGCATATTATTGATTACTGTAACCATTTTGGCAGTTTGTAACTAGAAAAGTAAAATCTATAACTATACATAAGCACACAGTCGAAATGTTGCATTGAATCGATATGAAAATTTTAAAATGTACAAAATTAAACATTGACCAAGTTTAGCCTACAATTGCCAGACAAACATTATTGCCTAACTCTTAAGACGTCGGTTGAAAAGATTGGTCTATATGAGTTGTCAACGCAAGAAAAACTAGGACGACGGACGCACCACTAGCCCATGTCTACTCCTGAGCCCTTTGCGCACAGTCAGGTGTACACGTATCCGTTTAACAGAGCATACATACCTAAGATTATAACAGTATAATTTAGAAAGCAACTAATATACACGTACAATGTACCTCACTTCAGAAGATCCATCCAACTGTGACCAGGAACGCATAGAAGATATGTTTGGTGTCGAAATCGATTCCCTCAAAGATGATGTAATGAAAGCTGAGCGCAAAGTATTTGATTTAAAAAAGGAGATTGGTAAAAAAGAAGAAACCATCAATACGTTGCAATTACAGTGTCAAGATCTAGATGACCAACTGGAAATTGCAAAAAAAGAAAAGGTGCAAGACGAACTTTTAATAGGCCATCTTGAAGAAAAGAAAAGAGCATTGAAAACTACGTTGAGACAAATTCAAACAGCACTAGAGAAAGACAAGGCAACCGTTAAAGAGACCTTAGAAAATAGTTTACGAATTGAAGCTGAGGTAAGAATGAAAATGGAAAATAGTTTACGACGTGAGGCCGAATTACGGAAACGCATGGAAACTAATGAGTCTGGATTAAAGAAACAAGTCAAACAGATGATGGATATAATCGTTGATCTTCAAGAGCGATTAAGACAATTTGAAAACGTAAAAGACATGGCAATTCAAAAACAAGTTATGGGTTTAAAACAGCGCCATGACGAGGAGGTTGAGCAAATGAACAGACAAATAGAGATCGAAGTGTCTGAAAAAAAAGAAAATTCGCGACATGGAAAAGCAAATTACCACGTTAAAATGTCAGTGTGAAGATCTAGATAAACAACTGGAATCTGCAATAGATGAAAAGGTGCAAGTCGAAGCTAGAATTTCCCATCTAGAAGAACAAGAATGTGCGTTGAGCGAAACGTTTCTGCGAAAAAGAGAAGCATTAGACGATGACCTGACAAAGCTTAAAGAGTCATTCGAAAGTCAATTACGAAGTGAAGCCGAGTTAAGAAAGAAAATGGAATCAAATGAGACCGACTTAAAAAGTAATTTACGACGTGAGGCCGAGTTACGGAAACGAATGGAAACTAATGAGTCTGAATTAAAGAAACAAATCAAACAGATGATCGATAAAACCATGGCTCTTCAAGAGCGATTAAGAAAATTTGAAAGCGGAAACAAAACTGAACCTCAAACGGAAAACATGAAATCCAACGGACAAAAAGAGAACAATGAAAGGGCTGGCATAACTGGAAAGGTACTTTATTTCAGACATTTTGGGTTTTATGTTTTGGTAAATATTTTAACCTTGAGTTCATATGTTTTTTTATGTTATGGTATACAAAAACCTTGATTTTTGTTGTAAACGATTTTCTAAGGAATTTAATTGTGCTTAAATTATTGTTGTAACAACTTACATATTGATCAATTTCAACATATAGGTTAAACGGCAGAGAGAACAAGCTAAATATTAGTAGCATGTTTAATCCGTTGCTGATATCAAAGAAAATGTTGGTTGAGAGTACTAATGCCGTTATATAGTATGACCAGATTTGATACGCTGTCTATTTGTTACTTACAACATAAACAATTTAATATTTAGTTTCTATAATATTTCATATTATCTTTCAAGCAATAGTGAACACTCAAAAATATCAATATCAAAAATATAAACATATGATTACCAGACAGAATCCGGAACTGCTGCACTCGACGAGTCACTGGGTACAGAAGAGCACGTGGGCAGTTGGTCAGGTACTCTTTTACTTGTGTGTACGTTTATATATTGTCTTAGAATGAGAAATAACAATGGACGAGGTAGAATCGTGCTTTCATAATACCATTGAGCTCGTGGATATTTTGCCAAGTACTAATTTACGTTATCTACAATTCACCTACATGTGTATACACTCAAATTTCCAACGCCCCATTTTCATTTTGACACTGTAGGGTGAAACAAAAATGTAAAAGTACGACATTTCACTACATGTACATTCACATGCGCTTCCAAAACGCTTCTTAAAGTTTTGAAATTTATAACGCTTCGGCGACATTATGATGTCAAATGTGATTTTGACGTTTCTTCCCTACCCTAGCCATCGTTTTACTAAAATGTATAAAATAGGGTTGTTTATTATTGAGATTATTAGGGTGAATGTACAAAAACTAAACATTTATCAATTACTTGCAGAATCTGATGCACCCGCAAAAAGTTTCTATAACGCGCGTTTGACGGTCATGAATGTAAGAATTCAAAACCAGCTTATTTTAGTACGGGTTGCTAAAGCAGTTTATATCCACAACATAAATGCATAACAAATAATCAAACTAATATTTTTTTTCCGGACAATAATTATTTCGAAAAGCGTATGTTGTACATTGATGATGTCATCAAATGTGACCACCTTTTCTATGACGCCTGTTGTTTTTTGTTGATAATAATATGTCAAGAATAGTAGATAACATTATATCATATCTAATAATAACAATCTTTGACATTTTTTATGCTAGATATTAATAACTCGTCACTCAAACATTAATAAAACATTCCACAAAGACCGGAAGTGCATGTAATAAGTGCGCCAAAATCGAGTAAATGTGACTACACCTGCAAAGGCATACCCAAATGAAGTTGTTACTAAATGAACATGTAAAGAAACGCGGTTTTGTACTTAATGGAATGCATTTCATTGCGCCTTTTAGTTACACACGTTCATATAAGCAACGCAACCATTACCATGGTCACATAAACACTAAGAACACAGTTGTTCAAATGATAAAATAATCCTAGGGTTGAATATTATGTATAATATTTTTTTAATAAATCACAGTTTAGTACATTTATTAATGGTGGAAATTGTAATGAAATAACGGTTGTGGTTTTGTGAATTTCAAAAATGGAGTTTTCTAATCAAAACATGTTTTTTCTTTGGAATTAAATAACGCATGGGTTAAAAGTATCGGAAAAATGCTTTCAAGTGTTTTGATTTAGATAATTTGAAAAATATGATGTATATCAGATAATATCCAGAGAAGAAATTGACAAAATAATTCAGGGGGAGCGTTAGCAATTAGGGTCAGTCAATTTCCTTATATATTGTTTTAATTGCAGCTGCATTGTAAAAATGTTTAGGTCCATTTGAACGAAAATATTCAATCTTGCGTTTTTTAAACGGATATGGAATGTTATTTACTGTTAAAATTGTTTTTATAATACGCACATTAGACGTTTGTTAAGATGTTTTTCCTAATGGTCAGATGAAGTTGTTTGAGATAGATGCGTCAGAAAGTAATGATATTTTCTTTTGCGAGTATGGTAACAAACATTCAAGCATATGCAATATCATCATCATCATCATCATTATCTTTAACAGCAGCAGCAGTAGCAGCAGCAGTAGCAGCAGCAGTGGCAGCTTTAGCTTGAATGTGTTTTGCATTAATTTTTGCGGGTTTTTTTTGCCTCCTTGCTCGCGTGCGTCTGAATTTGGTTTTTCTCAGCTACAACTTCACAATGGGTTGACACATTTAAACATGTCTTAATACAAATGTTTATTAAGTTGGAGTGTAGAGCACAAGCGTCGTTTTGAATCCCCAAAGCGTGAAGTCAAAGGTGAGAGGTCAACTGTGAAATATTTTCAAACCTTTTTTGTACAATCTCTAATTTTAAAATGGATGGTCAGATTTCAATACTACTTAGCACACTTGTAAACCACAACACGGTGTCGCACAAAATAATTATATACCTAAACATTTGTGGTCCAACGTAGAGCTCGAATGTCAAACTTGATGCAGTGTGCAGTGGATTATTAAATACCTTAAATAATGCACAAATGATAACAGTGGTGACTCATAGTGTCTCCCGAATTAGTTACATGATTACGTCACTAAGCAGCTTCATAAAACATGTAAATAAATGTTAAAATTAAACAGAGTATTGGTTTATATAAACGATTAAAAAGTAAAGCTCTATGTACTCCTTAATACTTGTTTTCAAAACATTAAATGTAAAACGTGATGTGTTGCGAAATGTATGTTGTAGAGACAGTAGTGATTTCGTCGTCTAATATACTCTCCGTTTAACCTTTTTATTAACACATAAATGGGCATGACAACAATTTAGCCATATTAAACCATGTAAAATTGATAGCGATGCTTAGTTAGAAACCCATGTCGATGATCAATTTATCAGAAAACCTCTCAAAAACGTTACAAAACCGCTAGTAAATCTGAGCGATAAATCTTGCTTTCAGACAAGAATATCATAGCAACTTCAGAAGTCAGCGACGCCTCGATTTACCATGAGTTTCATAACTTCTATACGTTATGCATTTTGTTTGTCAAATACAAGAATTTAGTTGATATGAAAGCATTAACAAAGCTAATAATTGTACAACGTTAATTGCAAAACCTTTACTGAATGACATAAATGCTGGATTTCATGAAGCATTTGGTCGCAATAACTATAAAAAGAACGCAACACATACCAGATCTTCTAGATTGGTATACTTCTAGCACCAGGAGATCTACTATGTGAAATCGACTGTGTTAATATACATAAAGCTTTGACCCGCCCCCATCTGCCCGGCTTTATCCGCGCACTTTAAAGATGTCTGTTATCAATATCCCTCCATGAGCCAGTCGTTCTAAACAAAATCCACGTAATCCTTTCATTAGTTGCATCACACTGCTGAATTATACACTTATCCCAGTAATGTTCAACAAAACAGATCGGCATTGCCATCGCACGTACATGTAACATTGAATCAGTCCGGTACAAATCAATACAACACTAAGTCAATATATGCGTGTCAATAACATGACTAAAACTGGATGTCCTTAATTATCGAATGTATTCGAGTGATTTTCATAACTAACGTCAGTTGCAGAACTTAAGACGGAGACGGTTATGGCTGGCTCTGGGGATACTTCAAGGACTCCAATGAGTGACGATGGCACAACCCTCGCTATCCCGCACACGAAGCCGCTTCTTGTTAAAACAGGTGTGTGGGCAACATAAACTAAACGAACATTACACGTTTTCCATTTTAACATTTAAACAATTTTATTAAGACTGTCATTTGGCATACGAAATTATAATAATTTTAAAAGAAAATATAAAGTCCGTAAAGAGTTTGGTTACACACTACGTTCATTGATTAAAATAACTATAGTGCGTTCTTGAATATTTGAGGAAAGCACTGTTCGATTTCTTCTTTGTTTTTTTAATCATTGATCATTGTGTTATAAATTATTGTTAATTTAGAAGGAAATCCTTAGTCGTGTATGAATATACCTTTTAGAAAATAAAAAGAGTTAATACATGTTAGATACCTTGCCTGAAATTAGCATATGATGTAAGCGCAGTTTGTTTATAAAATAGCTCTCAGATTTTGTTCACAAGAATATGAATGTAGCAGTAACCAATGTAACATACTTGAAGCCTAACTTAGAGGCGATGATTCAGATGTTGTCGATTAAGCTTACTGTCAAACGGTTTACCTATAGTACATACGCGCCCACTTAAATATACGCAAACATTATTATAGTATACCGCTTTAATTCTGCATCCATTTAGCAATTGGGATGATCTGCTATATCGTCACGACATCTAAGTGTCACTGAAGAGTGCTCGTGAATGTTTTTACTTTTAACGATGTTTTATCGCGTGATCTTCAAATGCAATAAATGTGAGCAAATATCCTTTCGGTAAAAAAATGTGAGTGAAAAAACGAATTAAGTGGCTTTATATAATTTTAGAAAGGTATATATTAGTTAAATTGTGAAAAACTACAGCAAACGTCGAAGCATACTAGGTCCCCTTCCACCGTTAAACCCCTGTCACACCAGCGTTCCCACAGCGTTCTAGAAAATGCAGATCGCCGAGGAGCTGCGCGCTGTGCAGTCGCCAGCAACGTTGTGTGCGCGCTGTGATGTCGCCAGCAACGCTGTGTGCGCGCTGTGTCCGCGCTGTGCAATCGCCTAGAACGCCATGTACTGATGTTTGTTTTGAGCATGCTCAAAATGAAAGCCGCGACTTGCCGTATGCACAAGCGTGTTAGACAGCGCGTTGTGGCAACACTGTATGAACGCTATGGGTCTTATAGAGTGCCGTGGACGCGTTGTGGACTCGCCGCGTGCACGCTGTAAAGACGCCGTGTAAATCATGCATATGGAATAGGCGTTTGTAATGCATTTTGATAATAATACAAATCTTTATAAAATGTATTTAAAACTAAAATATTTATTATAATAAACACAAATGCTTTAATTTGCATTAAACTTACAACACTTAAAGCTTGACCATATTTTGTCTTTTATTACAATAATAAGTTGTCTAACACAAATTAACTTTAACTTAAGCACATCATTATAAAAGCTTTTCAATGTACACTACTTAGTACACGTGGGTTACTAAATATGTTGCAATTCCTGTGTGACTTGAAACATTATAACAACTGTACGAATTGCTTCGAAATGTAAAAATAGATCACTATATCCGCAAAATAGGTTTCTCAAAATATAAAAAATAACGCTATGATCGCCGTGAGAACGCTGTGTGCGCGCCGTGAGAACCAAGTGTGCGCGCCGTGAAGCAAGTGCTTTCGCGCCGTAAAAGCGTCATGGATACTATAAAGACGCTGTGGGAACGTCGTGTGGACGCTGTAGGGAGGCTCTAAGGACGTTGTTTACACGCTATAACTGGCAAATTTGATATGTTAGGCGTGTTTCGTGGCCATGCCACATCGCGCTGACATGTTTAAGAACGCTGTACAAACGCTGTTGCATCGCAGTTTGATGTGACAGGGGCTTTAGAAAAGACTTGAACCACAATAAGTTCTGTTCAACACGCAAGGCGAATGTCATTTCCTATAAACATTGTTGAACCAATAAACCGTATCGTTATCGCATCTATCTAATAAAGTGTGATTCTAATTCCTTATGCATTAAGAGCGTTCATTTAATATTTATGTTGTTTAAGCGCACTCGATTTTCTTTTCAATTGTTCAACACATCCAATATTAAAAAAACAGCATATGTAACAGTTTTTGTATGGATGTTTGTATTGATATTTCTTTTAATTCTTGCAACTTCAAACAATATTTCTATTAAAATTAACCTGTTGATGTAGACGTGGTGAAATATATGGTGTCAGTGCTTTATAGTGCATTGTCAAAATGTATAGTGTTTTTTAGTCCAAATACCCGAATTTACACGAGTTACATTCACTATATTTAAATTTGTATGTGTTAATTGCAATACAAATTTTTTTTAGAATTATTACAATATCAACACATACTTTAGTCTACCGTACACATTTAAGTTGAACGACGTTACGAATAAAAATTCTCCAGCGAGGACGTTAGCTATTGAAGTTAACTATGACGTCATTTTACTTGACATTGGCATAATGATTAAAATGATTATAGTGTTTTCCTTCTAAACTACGTTATCTTGTTCAAACAATACCAAGGTTAAAATGATCAAATTTATTTACACATTTATTTCCATCGCAGGAACATCTTAACTCTCGGATATAAAATGTGTTACCGCTTTTAGTGAAAATAATCATGTAGGAAAACATGTTTTGCATTTGATATGAAAGACATAGACGCGTCTATTTTTCTCAAATAAAATAGAGAATACCTAGAGTGCAAATAATTGTTAAACACATATACGGATTTATTGTGATTTAATTGTTACATTAACTGAAGTAAGCACAATAAACAAAAACTGACATTTCATCTTACATATAATAATTATTAAGATAACATTTGTTCAATTAAATATAAATTTAGAGTGATTGTGATTTTGTTTCAATTATTAATATTGGGCATATTTATAGTTGGGATAAGTATCCTGTAATTCTGAATAAGAAATGCTGTTTGGATAAATCTTCATTATTTAAAGTAGCTAGAGCACAGACAATTGGGTTGAACAGTACTTATCTTAAAATATGATTTAGGTAAGAGTCTTAGCAAAGAAATGTGATGTAAAATGGATGACACTAAGAAATTTTTTGACTTCATATTTTAAAAGATGAAAAGTGCATGTAATAGGAGGTAAATCCTGTTTGTGTCCGTAGACAAGAAAAGGATTTGCCCTCATAATGAATGGTATATTGGAAATGTCCTGGTTTGTGCACATTTTTCTTTAAAACTAGCACAAGGTACCTATTTTGTATGCTTTATTACATAGTTATTTAGGCTTTTAGGTATAGTTTAGATTTTTTCTCATGTTAATGTCCAAACCGTGCCCTGGTGGATTTAAACCTTCTTTAGTGCATATTTTATTGTTTGAATATTTGTCTGAAAAAGACATTTACACAGTATTAATCGGTTTTACGAAAGCATGATCTTTAGTGTGAGTTTAAAAGATAAAAACAACGAACTTGATTATAGGCAATCAACCCCATGGCCAGATGACAGTATCGACATGTAATGGCCTAGGTGTTACTTATATCCGAATCCGATACGAGTTCAGTGACGGAGTACAACGGGTTTTCTTACATGTTTTCTTTTGCTTATAACAAAACAAAATAATATATTTGATGTGATAAAGCTGTGCATGTGTTTGCATGTTAATTGTTAGTGTTTTTGTAATAAACGTTATACTTCACCTTTTCGCCTAAATTATATTAAAATTTTAATGTCCGAAAAAAGTACATGTAATAAATAAACGAATAGATAAACAAAAAAGTTTATAAATAAATAGCATCTAGGATAAATATAATAAATAAAAAAATAAATGTATTAATTAATTACGTCACACAGTTGCCTTAGTTATTTTAATTTAGTTTAGAGAGTAACAAGTACAGAGCGTGTCTTGATAGTCCGTATCTCACGTTCAGCCATTATATCAAACTCAAGAGAGTCACCCGTCACCAGGTAGGCGCTACAGGGGAAACTCAGAGACAGCCTATCTTCTCCACACCACAGAGGGTGAGACGATCTGCAGGATGCTGAAGGTGGCCTTCAGACGGAAGTTGGTGTTCACCATTGGCCGTTGTCAGAGAACAGGCGAGGACGGCGTCATCAGGTGGAATGACATCCGGCATCATACACAACTAATTCAGTTAGGTATTCACTTATCGCAGAACAGTATGTAGCAAAGAGGTACATTTAGGTATGTGCACATTATCACTGTATCTGTGAACGATTTATAAATAGGAGAACAAATAGGTTTTTTAATATAAATTTCAATGTTTTATTTTTAAATGTTTCGATATTAGCAAAAATATGCTTATGTAAAAGGTAGTCGCATAAGGCAATGCTCGTACAATAGTCTTGATTAATAGTCAGTATTATTTGGACACGTGCTTATTATTACAACAGTTGTTAAAATGGGGGGAAACAATACAGTCACATACATTTATTTGTAACAACAAATTTAACAAAACTGCGAACAATCAAGTCAATTTATCTAGATTTACATAATATCTTTGTGTTAAATAAAAGACGTTTTCTGAAAACAATTGTGTTTATGTAAAAAGAAAGTCACATAGAGGCATAAATGCTGGTATTAAATGGGTTGGCCATCACTGGTGTGCATCTATATGCAAGCCTGCCTCATGTAGTCAGTATTGACTTTTAACAGTATAAAGTTGAAGTTGAAGTTAATACATTGGAGTGACGGTTGATACAAAACGTGAATTTGTTTCTTTTCGTGTAAATTGCTCCATTACTATGTAGCTTGTGAAGCTGCGATACTCTTGAAACGACCGCTTGTAAGGCACCAACCTTAAATGTTAAGTTTAAAGTTAATGTAAATGTATTTATTATAAATCACAAATGATACTAAATAAAAACCAGACTACTATTTTATGATAATTTATGCCGATAACTAGTGGTGGTGGTGGTGATGGTGGTGGTGGTGGTGGTGGTGGTGATGGTGGTGGTGATGGTCATTAAACGATTTGTTTACAAACTGTTAAGACGAAACTGTTGTGGATAAATGTTACATTTATCTGTAGTAATTGCATCATGGGAAGTTTTTTACCAGTTAAAATACAAAACGGTTAATATGAAGGTATGTTTCTTAGCTTATTTTAATTCTATAACTTTGTGAGATTGTTTATTAAATGAAAAACTGCATAAAAACAGTCGTTAACATCGGCGCGTGAAATCGATTGTGTGCCAATACGGCCCTCCCGCAAGAAGAAAACTCGTATTTGGCACAGCATTTTTATATGCTTGGCATTTGAAATCCCGTATTAGTTTTTTCAACGTATATTTGTTACTATTTATAGTTTTAAGGTATGTAATTATGACAAATATTATTAAAGTGTTTTAAATAACATGGGGAAACACATATGAATCAAAGCAATAGTCACATATATTTAATGTAACTGTTTCAGCTAAGGGTCTCGCGGGATAACGAAACATTGATTATGTAAGTGCCACGGGTTTCTGGGTCATAGAATAAATGAGTATCACGGGTTTCTGGGTCATAGAATAAATGAGTATCACAGGTTTCTGAGTCATAGAATAAATGAGTATCACGGGTTTCTGAGTCATAGAATAAATGAGTATCACGGGTTTCTGGGTCATAGAATAAATGAGTATCACAGGTTTCTGAGTCATAGAATAAATGAGTGTCACGGGTTTCTGGGTCATAGAATAAATGAGTATCACGGGTTTCTGGGTCATAGAATAAATGAGTGTCACGGGTTTCTGGGTCATAGAATAAATGAGTATCACGGGTTTCTGGGTCATAGAATAAATGAGTGTCACGGGTTTCTGGGTCATAGAATAAATGAGTGTCACGGGTTTCTGGGTCATAGAATAAATGAGTATA
>Ga0224511_10001021_pt1 | contig 15792 bp, 9 predicted proteins | sample SF_May12_sed_USG_2_FD_169988 | JGI IMG/M metagenome (GOLD analysis project Ga0224511, IMG submission 169988) | Sediment microbial communities from San Francisco Bay, California, United States - SF_May12_sed_USGS_8_1 | ecosystem: Environmental > Aquatic > Marine > Sediment | place: USA...
TCTTTTAATAATATCAAATATACCTTACTACTATAAGCAATTTCTTTATACAAATAGGAACCATGTTATCTTTCACAATAATGACATCATATTTTAACCTGATCCTTATACAGGATAAACTCCACTGGTTATCTTTCCACTGCTGAATATGTGATACAATTACATAACTTACTGCTGATGTGCATCAGGTCAGGGAGGAGAGAGAGGCATCCCCGGGCTGTCAGGTGTTCGAGGACTGGAAGGGCGACCCGGCATGAAGGGCGAGAATGGGTTCCCAGGATCTGAGGGTCTTCCCGGACTTCCCGGCAATGATGGGCCCAACGGAGAACCTGGAAATCCTGGGATCTCAGGGAAAGATGGATTACCTGGTCGTCAAGGGTTCGATGGTCTGCCAGGGATCAAGGGAGCTGTCGGAGATAGAGGGCGCTCGATCAAAGGCGAACGAGGTAAACTATATGTTATAATAACAAGCGTTAATTGAGACAAAAACTGTAGATTAAAGGTTATGTTTATATTTTGTTCATCTGTATAGTATAAACTAAAACATTTTCTTAATGTTAGCTTACTTGATATGAATTTTAACTTAATATAATTTTAAATCAAACTCAACAACATGAGACTAATTTCTAATTTTTCCTGTTCAGGCCAATCAGGCTTTCCAGGCCCCAATGGTTTGGATGGGCGCCCAGGCGTGGATGGGCTAAAGGGGACCCAAGGTGACATGGGACTGCCAGGTAGGTCAGCCAGTCTTAGGTAACCACGGCAACACTTCCTTCAACAAACAACAAATAAGCAAAGCTAGTAATGAAAATCATCTAATGTTAGACATGACAAATAATCATGGTCAATAATCATTAGTATTTTATATAGCCATTACAGTATACATTTACCTATTTGTATGGTTGTTCAATAGCTGTAAGATAATTATATATATTTATAATAAATCAAATAACAAAATTGTGTTCTATAATCAGAATCATTCAATAAATTAAATATTTTGTACTTATTTATATAAACTCTTGAATGTGGCTACTACATGTATATTCTAACATTTTCTGAAATGTCTCATATACTCATGCTGCACCAGAATGGGTGGTTAATAAGAGCTTACAAGCTGCCATATTGACATGTAAACAACATGCAACTCTGTGACACATGTACAACACACCACATTACAGGAAGTAAGTTATCGAACAAACGCTTAAAATAATGTCTGATGCTCCGACACATGTGGAAGAGCACATAATGGAAAAAATAATGTTGCGTGTGCTGGTACCCAGTCTTCTGCTTGGCTCAAATGTGGATGAGCATTATGAAGTTCCTGCCTTTTGTCAGACCAAATGTCTTTTCAAATGCTCCAGCAGAAAGGTTGTCAGTAAGTCAATTTACATGACACATCTCAACAACCTTCATCATGTTACAGGCCTGGAGGGTATGGTAGGAGACCAGGGTCTTGATGGTCGGACGGGCGAGCCGGGACGTCTCGGGTTCCCTGGCAGTAAAGGGGATCGGGGCCTTGATGGGCTCCCAGGGTTCCCTGGAGAGAAGGGTCGCAGGGTAAGTGGGCACTGTGATATCAGAAAAAGTGATGTGGGCCATGTTTCAATTTTTATTGGCAAAGTCGCTATTGCATCAATTTAAAACTGTTGTAATTTAATGAATTTATTTGACCTGCGTTTGATGCTGATATTCTCAAACCACCTTGATAGGATAAAGAGTAATTAAGGATATTGCAAATCTTAAAGACAAATATGTGCTAAGATTGTACAGCACATTAAATCTAATTTATAGCACTAAGACTAAAAGGAGAAACTTTTAAAATGATGCTTTTATTTTAAAGAGGTTCTATGCATTGTTCCATAATTGCTTGGCTTCCTTAAATGTCACCCGATCAAAATGATAAATTTTGATTATATTTTATTATTAATAAACTAGTAAGCTATTGAATATTGTAAATGTTGGTTTGTTTTGTAGGGAGGTGATGGAGCCCGAGGATTCCCAGGTGTGAAGGGTCTGCCCGGAAATGTTGGACTGGATGGGCGACCAGGGGAGCCCGGACGAGATGGACTGCCCGGAGATATCGGCTTTGAGGGTCGCCCGGGTCAGTTTGGCCTTGGTGGACTTCCGGGCCTTCCCGGAGAGCGCGGTCTGGACGGGAGCCCTGGACGATTTGGAGAGAATGGACAGCCCGGTATTCCGGGCCCGAATGGTCTGGATGGTCTACCAGGAGACAGGGGTCTGCCTGGCATGCCCGGACTCGAGGGTCTCAAAGGAATGTCAGGTACGTCCGAGGTCTCGTAGTGGGCCTGTTAGCTCAGTTTACCAGAGCAGTTATGAACTTATGTCAACAGCAGGCGGAAAGACGGTATGCTGTGCCAATCCTGGGGAGTTTGGCCATCTTGCTGAATTTATATGGTCATTTGGTATGAAAGGAATTTCTGAGACTTGCAAAAATTACTACATGTCCATATACATACACAGAATCAAGTGTAGTATTTGACAGCTATTTTTATTGTATAAGTGTTTGTGTTATGTACAGACATACTATCGTGGGCTATCTGGAAGCTGTTATATGACATGAACAAATAAGTGTTATACTGTCCATTAAAAAACAACTTTAAAATGTGTATTAAGGTATTAATGCTGGGAAAACTCTGTGTTCAATGTTGCTGTGTGTTGTATTTCAGGAGAGCCAGGCTTCGATGGTCTGCCGGGAGAACCAGGAGATAACGCCTTGCCAGGTACGGAAACTGCTTCATCTTGTTCTTATCAATTACACTGAAACATTGAAGGATGATGGGGTGACATGTCCTAACACAGAGATATTGATGGATGATATATAAATTTTATTAAATTTTAGAAAAGAAGCTTTGGTCACTTTAGGTACATGAAGTTTTAAATAAATTTTCCTTATTTTTGGTTTGTGATTTAATAAAAAAATAAGTATTGTGAGAATGCAATTATTTCAGGAATGGTTAAGTAAATGGTACTATTTTGTTTGAAAATTAGGACCATGAAAATATCTATGCAAGGATATAATGATTTATATTTGTCCATATTTCATTGTTCCAAAAGTCAAGGTTTATAATTTCACTGTTTGCCTGTTCAAATTCCATATGCTGTGAATAAAAACAAAAACAAAACAATATCACCTCTATGCAGGTCTGGCTGGGTTACCCGGCGATACTGGTGAACCGGGCTTCCCCGGACGACCTGGGCCCAAGGGCTACGAAGGAGAGTTTGGACGGAATGGTCTTCAGGGAGACAAGGTAACATTTGCAATGTGCTTTATACCAAAGACATCATATAACGGTACCAAATGCTTCCTTGCTTAGTGGCATATTCCTATAGCTGTGACTTGATTCCCTTTCAATCAGTGTTAAAAAGCAACATTGATCAATCTTGAGTAAGGTGTCATAGGTGATAAAATAGATAGAATATTTGTTTCGTACTCCTACTTGAATGAATGAACGTAAACAACAAACTAAAAGTGTAATATTTTTTCTTAAATAAAATCATAATAAGACTTATAAAAGACTCAAAGATATTATCTATGACTATTACATGCAGCTGGATTTGACAAAAAGGATCCAAATAGACATATTTTACAGATATTGCAATACGACATACTATCTTAATAACACAATTTGAATGATAAATACAAGGGCCCTAGCGGAGAGCCAGGTCGATCCTTGGGGGGAGCGAGAGGACTGCGGGGTGAAGACGGGCTTCCAGGCTTTCCTGGTACGTGGAGTTATGTTTTTATTATCATTTGTATATTTTTAAAGTTAAATACAATTCAAATTGGCTTCATTTTCTATCTCCTGTTATTCATATTGTACACATTTCAGATAGGCTGTTAAATTAGATTATTTGTTAAAAATATAATAAAAGTTATCATTATGTTAGTTTTATGCAATAAGTTATTAAGTCGAATTGTGATTTCTTAGATGCCTGTGTATATATTAAGTTTATACAGTTTGACTTAGTCTCTTAAAGTTGATCCATTAAATACTGTTACCAGCCTGAATATTAGTCAAAATTAATGAAACAAAAAACAATTTTTGTCACAAGTATGTGTGCTCAGCGCAGGTTATGCCGAAGTCCTAGTGGTGTCCCAAGAAAAGTGTTTCTAAATTGACTACATTGATATTAGATAATAATAATAACGTTAAAACAGTGAAAAATCAATCACTCATACCAAACCATTCTCTCACCTGGATGTTTCCCCTCCAGGCATGACAGGAGACAAGGGCTACCAGGGCCGTCCTGGACAAGCGGGATTCACGGGGATGAAGGGCGAGCCGGGATTCAACGGGGGACCTGGACGACAGGGACGACCCGGACTCAACGGGCCTAAAGGATTCCCGGTACACCTATACCATTTAATCAAACCTTATTATAAGATTACAGCAACTTGATCATGATTGGTTTCGTCTTTTATATACCATAAATTGATTCAAATTGCTTGAGGTACTCGTTGTAATTGATTTTATAACAAAATCAACTTCCTTATTAGACATAAAAACGTTAATATTTTTTTGTATATCTACATGTAGATAATAATCTATTTTTCTAGTTGATATATTGGGCGAGTTCATAGTATATCATTAAATTTTCTATCAAAGAAAAATTAAGCTCTTAACACTTTTAACACAATAGTTTGATAAGAGTTAAAATTATGTTTAAAAATAGCTTATGCATGCCTTGCATGTTATGAACTGCATTTCAGATCCATGTGTATATGTTTATAAACATATGTACAATTGGAACTGAAATGCAGTTCAACATAGATGTGTTAACATATGAGTCACATTAAAAGCCCTAGTAAACCTTCTTCATTTATGTCAGGGAGATTCTGGGCTGCCGGGATTCCCAGGTCGCAAGGGCGTGAGTGGTGAGCCCGGGTATCCAGGAGAACCTGGTCGGGACGGCATGGATGGACTTCCGGGATTCCAGGGAATGGAAGGAACACCTGGATTTAATGGACAGAAAGGTAGATACTGTTGGTTATACGGACACTAGGTTTTGTTTCGTTGTTCTGCACGGTATCCTATAGGTGTTACTGTGAAAACTTAAGACAAGCATAATTTTTTAAACTACAATGTAACTATAAGCATTGCATACAACAACACATTCACAAATTTAAGACCATCTTAATCTCATAGGCATTTAACTATATTTGCTCGAAATACCACAAAACAAATTCTGTTTTGTTTTGCAAATACTGAAAAATATACCTTTTGTATTTTTTATGAATGGATATAAAAAAGTCGATTTAGATCTATAATTCCCATCATTATGACTATGTTCATTTCTTACAAGGTATCCGGGGAGAAGTAGGACCTGAAGGACCACAACCAATCATCGATCCCATGCGTAACAAGGGTGAACCTGGATTCCCAGGAGAAGAGGGCCTGCAAGGGTATAAGGGGCCACCAGGACAGCCAGGTTCGTGTCAACCTGTCTTTTGACAGTACATCTACTAATGTGTTTTACTTAAATGGACTCCACTGAGGTCTGGTCGTGTGACAAACAATTTTTTTTCTCAAAAACCTATATTATCTTGTTACCAACGTAACCAGTGTAACAAAACTTGCTTTGTGGTACCTTAATATGACCTCTATCGAACTGGCAACTCGGTTAAAAATTGGAATGCTTTCAGAGATCAACAGATAATAATACAAGTTTTAAATGAATTTCCAACCGATAAAAGACATATTAAAGTACCACAATATAGACTGTTATGTTCTACGCACCTCGACAACAAGAAAAAACAGGTTTATGAAAATTGTCTTTTTATGTGTGTTACATGTACACCACAATACCTCAGTGGAGTCCCTTTAAGCTGTACTTGAAGAGCTAAAGTAGAGTTTGGCAGGATGTCTGTAGTGAATGTGTTTATGTGTCACCATCAAGTGTAGTCACAAAGATGTTCAAATTATTAGTACTGCAGCAGCATGAGTTGGCGTTTTTCAAATGATAAGTGAACCACAGTTATTACTTGTAGCTGGATAACAAATCTGTTTGTTTGCCTAAAATTCTTCTTTTTAAATGCCAAAGTAACCTACACATAATCACTACAACCTTGTGCCATGGTATGATGAAAATGTTTTTTTCTTTAACAGGATTTGCAGGCATTAAAGGAATGCGAGGCGAGAAGGGATATCGGGGTTTCCCAGGTGCGGATGGTTTCCCGGGAGTGAAAGGCGATTCTGGAGATGATGGTCTCCCTGGGCTTCAGGGTTACTCTGGCAACAAGGGAATGCAGGGAGATGCTGGTGTTCCAGGATTGTCGGGCTCAGGTGGATCGGGACCAGGAATCTTCTTTGCCAGGTACAGTTTTGGTTTTGTGTGGTTTTAGGATTTTAAGGCCTTTCCAACATTGATTAAGTCATATAACTGCGGTCAGCTAAGCCACTATAACTTTTCCTGGGACGCTAAGCCAACCTATGCGTAACCATTAGTGGGTGCACATATTTGTGCCTGTAACTGAAAACTGCCCTACTTGAGTCAGAGAAAGTGGGCCAGCAATATAATTGAATATTATATGATAGTATTAATCATATAATCCAAAACAAAACCGTTGCTTTGCAGTTATACCTGTATTCTAGTTCATTTCGAAAATCATTCGAATAACAAAACTGAAATGAAAAATGTTGATTTGTCTTGTTTTAGTTTCGACCACATAATACTTTATACATTTTTATTTTAAACACATATTACTATATAGAATATATAGATATTTGATAGTTGGTTTAAACTTATTATAGCTTTTGTGTTTTTTATTTTTTTATTGGAAATAATATTTAATTTGGATGATTGTGCAGTGGTTTAACTTGGGGCTATTTGAACATACTTGAACATCCAATTGAAATGTTTTCAATATACGAATTACACATACTAAACATTTTACTAATCCAAAGTTCATTGCATTACATTCATTTGTGATTTTGATGATATTGCTTTTGAATTGCTTAAGAAAACTGCTACATGTAAATGTGTTATGTCTGTGATACCATTATCATATACTGTGATGTTAAGAACTTCTTAATGTTATTATTATATTCGACTTTCCTTTTGATGGCTAAACAACAGTCTTGTGTAACGAAACTGGTAATTCAACTTTAATATCATTTGTTTCAATGATTCATTAATGTTTGAATGTGATTGTGCTTTATCATGTTGCTAATGCTGAGTGTTTGAAGCTGTGTGTTTTTGCAGACATAGTCAGCAAACATATGTGCCTGAATGTCCGCAAGGAACATCTAAAGTGTGGGATGGCTACTCATTGTCCTATGTTGTTGGAAATTCACGGGCTCAGTCTCAGGACTTAGGTAAAGTCATTTACTCCATGTTGTTGACAAAAACTCATGGGCTTTGTCCCAGGTTAGGCCAAGAATGCCTTTACTAATATGTTATGACATACGCTTGTACACATGTACTAATATGAAACTTGAAGCATGGATCAAATAGCAAATTGACTATTGAAACGGATATTTTAGATAAAATGGCTATTTTAGTGCATGAAAATATTAAATGTTTTAAAAAAGTTAAACAGACTTAATGTGTGTATAAAATATATATAAACAGTGTGCAAAACCAATTGAATCATGATCTTGAACAAAAGTAGAACAGCTTTGCATGTAAAACTAAAAGCATATTTTCACCCCAAATTTATAACATGCTTGGTATGAATTGTATGTTATGAAACGCATGTCCGAATAAAGGAATGACCCTTCTTGGCCTGTATAATATAACACTTGGTTGGCTTTTCCTCCACATCCTAACACACATTCTGTATGCAGACAGACACGATTTTCAGACACAGTCAGTCAAGGAGACTGCCCTCGTGCCCGCAGGGGACCTTCGAGATGTGGACTGGTTTCTCCCTTGCGTATGTCATGGGTAATAGTAAAACTCATGGACAAGATCTAGGTAATACATCGTGACAATGGCTTAAATTTATATTGAAATGTTAGGATATTTGCTTTTCATTGTATTTTTAAAAGCTGTTGGCTTTGAATAGTAAGGGTTTTCAGCTTTGCTGTGTTCCAGTTTTCTAAAAGCTATGGTGATCACTTGTACAATCGTTGCCTTTGCATTTATGCTATAATAATGTTCATGTCCCCAATGTGACAGTACAAATACCGTGTGCTAAAAGACTCAAATCAAGTGTAATGCTTCCTTGTTTTGTGCATGTCCACAATTGATGCATGGTTAATGATGGTTGTGTAGTCATATTTTTCTGGTCCTCAGGGATCATTGACTGTATGTTTGTTTACATTTGAAAATAGAGTTCCGCTCATGCACTAGGGGGCGTCAGTGGTGTGGCATCTTTCATTACCACTGATGAACAGCTTCAATAAAACCGAAGCTGCTGTTTTCTCATTCAGGCCTTGTTTCCTGAGGGCTACCCTTTCTTCAGTTTAATTTACTCTTTCAATGTATTGTACTCTAAAGGTAGATGTTACCTGTCTGCTACATGTTGTACACCCTAACTTTTCTAATCCACTTACAGTCCATTCCCTATTTTGAAAAATAATATTGAATATATCAAGTTATGAGTTTTGAATGTTTTTAGTATTAATCTATTGTAATATTATAACCACAATTATGTAACCATAAAATATGAAATGACAACACACCATCCAATAAATTTTTTTAACATTGATAAAATTTTACTTGATAAAAAAATTAATGATAACAACATATACACAACAATAATAGTATCAATTATTATATTTTAATTGTGTTAAAATAATCAAACATGTTTTATATAAATACAACCCCAGATGATTGAAATTGATAATTTCCATTGGCAAACAGCATCGGATACATCCCTTGAGAAAAAATCCCCCAAAAATCCCGTTGATTCTGACTAAACACAATTTTGCACAAAAATCCCCGATGGGATACACAATTTTGCCAATGAGATTTAAACTCCAATGGGATACACAATTTTGCCAATGGGGATTTAACCTCAATGGAATACACAATATTACCAATGGGATTTTAAGTTGCAAACATCTGCATTTATGCTTATGATCTGAAAAAAAATCTTTCCTATACACAGGTCAGGCTGGCAGTTGTCTACGCCGTTTCTCCACAATGCCTTTCATGTTCTGCAACATCAACGGTGTGTGCCACGTCGCCTGGCGTAGTGACTACAGCTACTGGCTCGCCACAAACCAGCCCATGACAGAGAGGATGGACCCTGTGCAGGGAGCCGCCATTGAGCCCTACATCAGCAGATGTGCTGTTTGTGAGGCCCCATCAGAGGTATGAACTATTTGATCTTTTTAAGGATACATATATACTATTTTGATAATACTTCAAGCCTAGTATTGAAGTGTCTTTAATTCAGTATCAATGTCAAATTATATAACTTATAGGATGAAGCAGTCAGAAGATTGTTGATTAAAACAGTAAAAAACACAACTTTCAATATTATAACAAAATCTTATATTCAGCTGCTTTCATCATTTGTTACTTGTCATTTATAGCATGTAAGATCCCATTTCCTTGTGCTTCCAGGTGATTGCCATTCACAGCCAGACGATGCGTATTCCTGACTGTCCCATAGGCTGGACTGGACTGTGGATAGGATATTCCTTCCTGATGGTCAGTTTCATAGCTTAATTCTTTATGTTTGCTCAAATAATTTGTACATTTAAATTGATTTAAACATATTTCTTGGTATTGTGGATTTTTAGATAGCGTAAAGAGCTGGTTAAACTGCTGTTAAGTATTATTTTGATAATACATGTCCGTAATCTATTTATATTAACATATTATAAACTAGTTTATTTAATACTTTTATAAATCATCTGAGAGCATATTCTTTTATTTATTATTTTCAAATCGCTAATTTTTCTTCTGGATGAAGAGAGTAGGGTTAAATGCACATTTCCACTCGTCAACACCATCGATGGGTTCATACAAAAGGAAATTCTGAAGTATAAAAAGGAGTTTGTCCATGGGCGTGCACATTTAAACATTTGCCATTCTTGTTTAAGATTTACACTGAGACCTCAACCTATTCTGTAATCTGTTGTAGGGCACTGGAGCGGGTGGTGATGGCGCTGGTATCGACCTTGCGTCCGTCGGGTCGTGTCTCGAGGACTTCAGAGCCATGCCTCTCATTGAGTGCCATGGCAAGGGCACCTGCAACTATTACTCTTCATCCACCAGCTATTGGCTAGCTACCATTGAAAACAATGCACAGTTCCGCACTCCAATCGCAGAGACTCTTAAAGCGGGAAATCTCAGAATGCGAATCAGTCGTTGCCAAGTTTGCATGCGGTACAGAACGTAAACCTGGTCATCTTAATATCATTGGAATTTTCCTTTTAGATATTGTCATTTTGTACCATCTTGGCAAAAGTTTAGTGACACCTAACTACCAAGATATTAAGACTGTATAGAAAACGTTCTAGGCAATTCTAGCAATCTTCAGAAAGCATTTTTTGATTATACGTGTAAATGTACCTAAATTGAATGTTTAATATCAAACACAAGTATCGTTCATAGATTTGTTTATTTTGTGCCAAAATAATAAAATAATCTTCATTTAGTTGAAGCTTGTACGGATTTATTTTGTTACAAACTACACTGTGTAAGTCTGTGATGTGTGTGCCTCTCATTATAACTTTACATAATTGTTTCATTGTATGCCACTTTGAGCATAATTATATACATTTACATATAGGTAGATTTAGATGCTTGTGTTTTTTCTGTAAGATTTGTATAAGCTGATTTCGTTATGGTGCTAAATATGTTGTAAAATATTTGTTAAGAAGTTTGATCATTTTGTTTAATACAAAGTACTGCTGAGGAAAGTAAAGACTATTTACACTTAGTTTGACCTTGACCTCTGTACTTGTGGCCATACATGACCTTTTCAAAATACTAAAATCTAGTCAGATTGCTGTCTCGGTACTTCATTGACTGAACACAATGTATTTGGTAAATGATTATCGAACCATTCTGTATAATGTGTCTTTAGTTGTGTGTGTTGGAGAGAAAGACAGTTTATAATCATGTTAAATGTATATTGTGTGTAGATTTATTCTCATCACTATGAATGTTATCTTTATCATCTGCTACAGTGTTTATGCCTTAGAACTGAATAAGTGCCTTTTTATACTGAAGTTAAATGAAGGTTGAAGTTTAAAGTATATAAGTGTAGAAGTTTTTCAATCAAGTTTTTATCTTACATGAAAGGAACGTGTTTCAAATTAAAGAATTGAAATATAATCAAAATTTAATTGTTAAAGTACTCAAACAAATTTAGAGTTTATACATCTTTTCAGTGCAAATACTGTTTATGTATTTCATGACATAGGCTTACAAATAAATGTGTTTTGTAATAAAATAGTTACAGTCTTTGTATTATTTTAGAGTATATAATTTAGGTTGATTGTATGCTTTTTTCGAATCTATAGTTATAATTAATTATAACAAATGACGCTGCACGCTGAGGCCCACCAAATGAGAAAGAATCATAGTATATTTGTATTCCTAAAAGGATTGCTCATTTCATGGATCCAAAACCTGCCCATTAATTTGAATATGAATAAAAACTAACCACAAACGTTGAACGATATTTTGGTAAACTCATTACTTTAATCTCTTGTTCAGATAAACATATTAGGTATTATGGCCATCAATGGATCTATCCATGGTGACCTCTAGTAAAACTTTGCCATGAGGGTAAAAAAGATTAATGATTCACTGCAGTATATGGATAGGCCCTTCAGTATTAGTGCATAATGGTAGGATTCCTAAGTTGATAAAGATATAGAACCTGATAAGTAATCCCTTTATGCACAATAACAAAGTTGGTAAAATTGCCAGTTTGCCGATTGCGCAAAAGTTCGATTCCGGCCTAGCCAAATAACAGATTTTGAATAGTGAAGATTTTAACACAATTCTAGTATACATATCAGCTTTAACACATGCTTTAACGTGTGAAATGGCAGTAGTGGACGAATGAATATACGGAACGAAATTTTAGCTGGTAACAGAAACAGGATGCAAGAAATAGGTTGTTTGGTTAAAAGTGAAAATTTTAAAGTCAGAAGTTTTTTTCTCCAAAACATTATTGTGTCAAATCTACATCCTCCTTAACTTGTGTCATTCCAAGACTTTTTGACGTCAATGTTTGCTGAGTTCCGCATCAGTAATTCCTGACGACCGTCGCATCATCACGTTTGTCTCTTATGCCGGTGCCGTCAACGTCGCATTTGTCAAAGTGGCATACACGTGTGCGTTATTCAAGCAGGCGGAACAAGAAAAGGACCGCGTATATCAGAAACGTATGTTTCCATGTGTTTGTTTGCTGGACGGAGGTAATCTTAAAGTTTTATAAGTGAAACAGTAATAGTTTGTCAAAAAACACAAATCAATTTTGGTTCAAACGTTTGTTTACGTCCTAGTTTCTAACTTTTTTTGGACATACTATTGATGTTTTACTCGTAAAACTCTTAAAATTACCGTTGGTGCATGGGGTTTTAAATGGCTAAGTGTAAAAGGTATGTTCCTTTTGAATTTTGAGTTCTGCTGGCCCGCGTGAAATCCATTGGTTTGGCTTATTAATGCATGGTTAATTAACAATTTTTTTTTATATTTTATTCCTAAAGAATGCTACTTTTGAGGTAACATAACAAAAGTATACTTATTCCATTTTAATATAATTGCTTGTATTTGAACATTACCAATTGGCAAGTTTGGGATGCTTTGGGCATTTAGCTTTGTTTCTCCTCCTTAATTATTCTAATGTCATTAAATGCAATAAAATACATATCTTATGCTTTTGACAAAATAATTTTGACATTTTAATTCTACATTTGAAATGCTCATTTTACTGTTTCGAATTTTTCCCCCCAAAGAACTAACACTTGTTAAACAACTGTACAATACATGTGCTCTAAACGGAAATTGCTTTGAGAAGCTTTTGTAATTATATTTACACTAGAAAGCATTTGATTTATGCGCGCTAAATTTTTTTGGGGAAAGTGTTTTGTACTTGAATTGTAAAACTATACGTTTAAATAGTCAAATATTGTACGAGTACAAATATATTCTGATTAATGACCCCGCGCTGCAAATATTGAAATTCTATGGACGCCGTTTGCATTCATGATTACATATACAACATGTATACCAATACGCCGTCCCAACAACTAATATTAAAACAGTTTATTTTACGAGTATAAAGTCAAAGCAGTTGCAGATAACATTTAATATTCATAACTAAACAGACGATGGATTTCCTTTTAATTTAAAATGTTGGTGATAGTATTGTTTTCTTATAGCACTTCATGTTGAGAGTCAGCTCGTGTCTTTAATTCTCCTGCATGTACCTACAAAACAAGCCTTGATATCGTCTCTTATAATGAATTATTTAAGTAGTAATACTACACTGCAATTTAACTTAAGTGATTTAAGGTTAATGCATCAATATGTTGTGTGTATTGATGACAATTGTTTCAATAAACAATCACTTCGAAAACATTTGTGATTTTTATTCCACACAACACCACACAGAATAAAGAAAACACATGTGAGCGAAAAACAAAACACATTTTACTCAATTACTATAATTAAAAATTAAACAAATAACGAAAAATCCAATCTCAAATAATGTAAACCAATTTCTAACTTTGTTTTTTCCCCTCATTTTTCAAAACAAATCTGTTTGTATCTACATCAATCAACAAATCATACGTTTCACGTAGACAAACACAGGAACAACAACTACTGAAGGCTTCATCTTATAACAAAAGTAATTATGTCGTAGTAATCATGGCTATAATGTCCATTTCCACTACAAAAGAACAAGATACTACTGTACATGTATTTGGTACACACACATTTCATTAAGTTACATCTCAGCTGCATTCCGTATACTTCAAGACCATGTGGATTTAGTTTCTTCATACATATACAATTTAAGCTGATACACTCCAGAGTTTTCTGGATTTATTGTTTTGAACAATCAAATTTGTTCAGTCAGATGTTCACAGTGTTCACAGATACGAACAAAAAAGCTATCATATACATGAAAGTTAAATGTCGTCGAACTCTCATCCTTGTAGAACGTACATGACGGTTAAACAAACGGACATCCCAGCACCTCCATCCTCAGAAACGGCACGTAACCTTGTGAAGCGAGCGGATACAGTCGTAGACACCGCGCCACTTTGGGTGCTGCTAGGCGATTTTCGACGATCGACACATTATCGATGTTCGCAACAAATGTCTGTTTAAAACAGTATTATAAGATTAAGTATCAAATTATAGATGAAACCCTTTCAATAGAAAGCGTCAGAAAACAACGTGTTAGAGTTTATATCTGGTTACCAAGATCCATCAGCTGGTACAAACACATGATTGAAAAAGCCAAATGTACATTGCTAAGAAGAGCATTAAGTTCATTAGTTCATTGATTTAAATAAGTCACAATGATTTTTATTCCAGGAATGGTATGTGTGTAAACCGTTGAATGTAGATTACAAATGATAGTGCCTGTGTGAACCCGTCTTTTATAGTCGAATGTCTTCGTAAATAGCTCTAAACAAATTACATACTATACCAGACCTGGTATCCTCAGACGTACAAAGTGATAGAACATAGTGTAAAACAACTGTGATTTGTAGTAATGTCATATTTATTACTGACAATATAAAATAATATGCTTTTAAAACGAAACATTTCTCTTTTTATGACATAATATATTTAAAATATTATTTACTACTTTTAAAGCATTGTATTAAGTGCATGCATTTGTTTCATAGTGTGTCTTGCGTATGATGTGTGCTTTACGAAGAGAAACAATAATAAATTACCTCATTTGAGCATGCATTATTCACTAGAGGGCTAAATGTGACGCAATCCTGGCTGAGCTCAAGGCGGTATAGCGTAACCCAGTATGCATAGACAGCACTCCCACGGGTTTGCACAGCAACGATGGTGCTCATGTTCAAAAACTCAACCTATGCGAAACACAAAATTGTATATTGTTCTAATGATATTAAAATTACTCGATTATACTAATTTCAAGTTTTCAAGATTTCTATGTGTCGAAAACAGAAAAAGGTATAAAGCTATAAGCCAATAACAATATTCACACAATAAAACACGTGTAGAACACGATACATTTATGTCGAAAATAAATTGCAAAACACATAGAAAAAGCTCTACATTACAAAAACAACGGTGAATATATACATGTATAACAATAAACCTAAATAATGAAGTCTTCATAAAAGGTTATTTTATAAAGCCAGTTATATAAACAGACCACATATTTAATTAAATAGATATATACAAAACCTAAAATAAAATAGAAAACATACTAGAATCTTAATAATATAGAACACAATATTTATAGGTTATTGGTTGGATATGGAAATATATGTACGAGTTCTGGTGCGGAGTAATATTGCGCGACGTCAGGAGCGCAATATTAACTACGCACCAGAACGAGTACATATATTTCCATATCCAACCAATAACCTTTTTATTACATACGCGTTACTATCACAAAAAGCTTTATGACATTTATTGTATAAGTTTCATCAACAAAATCTCAAAAATAACATCTGTATTAAACAACCAAAAATTGAAATTCAAATCGAAAGTAAAACAATTGTTGCCACTTCCGTTTCTAAGGCTGTCACGTAATATGAATGTGTATTCAAAGGAATTTCATTCATACATTTTAGAGCACCTGCATATTTTCATTTGTATTATTTATATTTTAATAGAGGTTTTGATATTAAATGC
>Ga0224511_10001022_pt1 | contig 15791 bp, 8 predicted proteins | sample SF_May12_sed_USG_2_FD_169988 | JGI IMG/M metagenome (GOLD analysis project Ga0224511, IMG submission 169988) | Sediment microbial communities from San Francisco Bay, California, United States - SF_May12_sed_USGS_8_1 | ecosystem: Environmental > Aquatic > Marine > Sediment | place: USA...
GCGTGATAGAGGGTGGCGGGGGGGGGGGGGATAATACGATCTCATGCGAACCGTCAATCACACACCCACGAAGACCAGGGACTAGGACTAATAATCTCATTCATGCTATGACTACTCGCTAGTTTTACTCTTGGCTTTTATTGTTTTGTGATTGAGACCAGATTTCAGCTATACTAATAATGGGAGCCTAAACATAAAGCAACTGGTTTTCATTGAACTATTCGCTGGTGACATACTATGGCGTTGCAAATAATCATTTCTTCTGCTGGGTTAGAAGAAGAATCTCAGTTCAGTGACCATAAATGCACAGTCGGAGATTTACTTGATTAGTTAATCAATCGGATCGCTTGCTCTGGACTGCCGCTGGCAATTGAAGCTTATCTCAAATTGACAGAACAGGGTGTAATTGATTGATTCATACTCATTTTGGTTATATAGAGAACTGATAACTGGTAGATGCTATGTGATAGTTAAATGACTGATGAACTAACCCATTGAAGAGTAGTCTTAGAAGAACATGTGGCTCATTTATTAGAATATGCAGGTGTAGACCTATAGTATTACTGAGCTAACATGGCTATACCAACAGCTCAAAGCAAGCCTCATATCCGAGTCATTAGCACTTAGATATAAGCTGACATTAAACCTACCGAAACACGGCTAAATATGATTTGTATGTTTTATTCAGAAAACAAAAGCAGCCTTCTTTGATTTGCTATGGCTTTAGAAAATTAGAAAATCTGGCGTAGACTGAACGTAGTGACCGGCCAGGCCTTTATTCATTGAGGTATGCCAAACCTAATGTCCTGAACAGTCAATCAGTCAGTGGCGACTACTAGTAGAAAACTTGAGTACTAAGATGTCCTTCTATGTATCTAGAAACAGCAGCATCCACAAAACAGCTGTCACTGCTTAAACCCAAACAGCAAGGTTATAAGGGGTCAAGGCATGGTTACTGTTCACGAAAATTACCTCTCATGTAGTCACCTGACGGCTCACCGAGTCATATCAAAGAGACAACATGACCTCGGCATCAATGATACAGGTTTGGAACTTCCATCAGCGGCATGCCAATGGCAGCCATAAAACAACCACAAAGGTGCACACTTGATGATGGTTTACCGTTTTCTGTGGTCTGACCTCAGAGCAGAACCAGAGACCAGAGAGTCCCAGAGCTGACCATTTCTCTCCCAAAGTCAAATGAGAGCAACTTTTTGGGGAATGGGCCAACATTTCAAGTAAAGCTCTCGATGGGCTGAGCTTTTTAATGCAAAGGAAAAAGTACTTCCCTGAGCGATGAATACCAGAATGTCAATATAAGAGAGCCAAATTTATTCCATATGACCAATAGGCCAGACAAGGCGGCGCCCTCCGTTGGCCAGTTTTATAAACTGAGGGTTGAAACATAGTTTCATAAAAACAGTAATAACAATTCCGTTGAGACTTCAGTAAGCTATCGAAGTACATTTCAAGTGCTAGTGGGCCTAATAAAAGAAGTTAGCTCCCCTCCCCCCACCCCCAGATGTCACTCACTCCTGCTCTAGGTCAATGTCCAATGTCCCCTGACCATCTATCCAACACACCAATAACATTGAATAACGCCAGATTTAAGTCAATAATTTACCCAGGATTGAGGGAGGCTCAGCCTGTGATAGAGGCTAGAGACTGATCGCTTCAACAAATCCTCCATGGTATTCATGCTAAGCAGGACCGGTGACATAAAGTCGCTCAAACTGCTAAAAGCTGATCATTCTAATGACACGTTGGTGGTTAAACCGATGAGACACTAAACCACAAAATCCCAGTACCAAAACAATATAGATAGCGGGTTGTAGCTGACCAGCAGACTCTCCATATGAAGAGACGTTGACCTGACGTGATAAGTAGAACCGCTGAAACGGACAAACTGATTTCGTACGTGGCTCGAAAAGAGCACCGAGTTTATTCTGATCTGAACGAGCTGGTATTATTGTGGGAACCTCTTCATGTGAACGAAAACAATACGGGTTTCTGTAAGCATCTTCAGCTTAATGTTTGTCAACTGAACTAGTTCTCAGCTAGCGGTGCCAGCAAGTGCAGGGTAGGGAAGAATGGTTTACAGTAAAAAAAATGCTGTTCAGCGGCGATTGTGAGAGTATGAGAGTTCATAAAATACTTCTAGCTTCGTCCTAGTCTATAATCACAGATTTTAGATCCGTCACGAACACATAGACACCAAATGCTCTGCAGGGATTATCTCTGATGCTATAGACAATCAAAAGGAATCAGTTTTATCTAAGGAGAACTGAGGAATACGGAGAAAGACAGGCATTCTATTTGACTAATTTGAGTGAATTTGTCAGTGCAGATTAGATTACTAATTTCACATCTGATAAGTTGGCCGAGAAATTCTCGCATGAAAGTTACCTATGTAGGTTCACATCTTACCGCCTGCTCGAAACAGTAAGTTCTTCATAGTATATATCACAGATCAACCCACAGAAAGTCAGATTCACATCCATACAACTCCCGCTGAACGATTTCATAACAAGCCGAGAATTTCTAATAAGGCATCAATTGTAAAGGGTTTCAGCCATATTACAGACAGGAAATAGACGGCTTGGGTAGACAAGAAAATAAATGTATTTATATGAAGCGCTTGCTTCAGTCAACTTACGTGTGGTGATGGCATGATATTTCCAGACAGTACTGTTCTCACCATAACCCGCCGAGTTTCTGGCACGAACCTTAAAGAGAAGAGAGAAAATTGTACTCACCAATGATCGGATCAGGAGTTACAGTAGTATTGGCTAGGGTAATCCCTATCCATATCACTAGTAGCCATAACTCCATCTTGTCCTAGTAATCAACTGAGCCAAATTAATCCCAGCACACATTCACTCTGTACAATAATCCATTGAATGAACGCTGAACAAGTGATTGCTAGTTGGATGACCTTTGACCTCAGTGAGTCATATAATTACAGTAATCGCGTATGGTGCCCGACTGAACCTACGGCTAATTTACATACGCCAGCTAAAATAGAGGGTACAATTAGGGGTTTTAAGAAAGACTGTGCACGGTGTGAAGAATGTTTCTACAACTGATGAAATCTGCATCAGACTCCGGGCACCTGACAAAACTATAGCAACAGTTTTATTGGGTGAATAGGTTGATTGATGCAAAACTGCCGCTTGTGTGGAAAATGTACACAACATTGAATCTTGAATGGAATATTTTTATTACAACTAAAAAACAAATCATGGGGGACCGGACAGCGAGGAATTCACCTTTTCAGTGACGTGCATGCGTAGGAAATACACTCTTATCAGCTAGGGCAGGTATGAATGTAATACTTCCTCATCTCATCGGTTACGATGGGTATGTAAATTAGTTGAGCATTACACATTTTAGAGCCTTCCGATGGGATCACTGAATTTCAAAAGTAATTTACATAGAAAAGGACAATTCTATGTTTATATCTCATTCACAAGGCGCTTAACACGATCCGGCTGAGCACGACCATAGAGGATTATCTGAGTGTTTTATCCACAGCTTTGAGAGGCCATCCACAAGGATTATCCATTGGTGTAAGTGCAGTCTGATATTTAAGAATAGCTATGTTGTTTAGGTGGTGTCAATATCTTTATGTCGGACACACTGCTCATTAACTTGACAGATTATCTCTCATATTACAGGGGATTACAGACCAGCTGCGGATAGTCAGTAGTATTCCCATTGCAAACCTGGCCATAGAGAATTATGTATCTTCCGGAGTTAGGAGGGTGATTGGGATAGCTGGATAGCTCAGCAGTAGAGCGCTGGGCTCACAACCATAAAAACCCGAGTTCACATCCCGATCATAGCAGACTCCTTTCATAAGAGCTCATAATTAAAACAAGCCTAACTATTATGTGGACCAGTGATACTTGGTGCTGCATGCTAAGGCGTAACCGGAAACAAATATCTGATACGAAACAGTGAAGACACCATAGAAGAAAAAACTCAACGTGCAAAACCATAACCGATATATCGGTAATCCGTCCATACATTTCCTACGAATTCTTCATACTTATAGTGAAACTCCTGGATTATATACTTGTTAGTTCACCAGTTGTAATTTATCATGGGACACTACAAGTTGGCCAGCATCAATGACCCACCTCCTAGAGAGCGTCTTTGTTTGAGCTAAAATTGATGTGAAAAGCTCAGACTCGCAGCCGCATCCCATCACTCGAACCAAGGCCCAGCGTTCTAACCAATGCGTTATCCCGATATCCCACATAACAGTGACACATCGACTTGCCGGGTCTCAAATGTTTCATCATCTAAACTAGACGTCCCTTACATGGAGTGCTCTTGGTGTGAAATCATATATTGTGTGTTCGCAAAGAAATTGGGTATCAGGCCCAATGTACTCAATGTACCGGTGGTCGAGTCTTGATAGTTTTAGAGGAGGAATTAGTGACTTACTTTAATTTGATACTTTGTATCGATGGACACATTCGGAATTGTGCAGCTACCTTTGAATGACTTCTCTCGCACTGCCACTGTGCACACCAGATCATATAGACCAGTTTCTCCCATGAATAACTAAAATACAATCAGATCAAGATTCAGTGCATTCCAATTTAAAGAACAGAGATGTCAACCCCAAATTCATCATAACAGAGCAGCTCCTGTTTAAAATCCCAAAGCAAAAATCTGGATAGGCACTCGGTCAGACATACTCTGGGCAGACATTGTCTGTTGATCTAGATTTCTTTCATATTACAGAACACGGATCAGAACACGCAAGAGAAATCAGACGCTTAGTATCGGAGCTAACATTAAAAATACCTAATTGAGTCAGGTCTGTTTACAGCGACCTTTCTGTATAACACAATGTAACTTATCACACAACGGTTCTCTCACCTGATATTCTGTGATGCGGCCATTAGGCCGAGGAGGAGCCAACCATTCAGCGACCGCAGCAGATGCGTTAAACAAGAACACCGCATCCATGATTGGGGGATCAGGAACTGCAAATGAAAAAAAAAGGTGCTGGAATCAGGTTGACTGAAACTACAAATTGGTTAGATCATGCTATCCGGTTGGAGTGACATTGTTGACTACGCAATGGCAAAAGGTGGATGATTGGAAACCATGGGTTTAGGCTCGCTGTGTAAACCTGGTCTTCCAATAGAGAAATTCCCTCATCATATTACTTGGTTATTACACAGGGTGGCAATTGTGGCAAACGTTCCATCACTAAAAACAAAGACAGGTGAAAAAGGAATGCTGATTTCGAATTTGATGCATAGACAATGCATGTAGGTATATATGTCTTTCCATATTACCTATTGAATTTTTGAACTCGAGTTGGAGTTGTCTGCTTTTACCACTAGACGGGCAAGAAAAGACAACTCCCCAATGAAAGACAGTTGCTTCAGCGCCGCTTCAATTTGGAGGCAAGCCAGCACTAAAATCTAGCTCTTTGAATATGGAGGCTCTTTTTAATTGCTGCTTAGGTGAAACTTTTTCATGCCAGTTACCACAAGACCTCAACTTCTGTCACTGGAATTAAGATTTCATCTGAATGAGAGACTTATCACTTCGCTACCCCAGAATATCGTAAGCCGAATAGTGTTACAGCCTTGTAAAATTCCAGTTCAGATGAATGAGTATTTATATTTTTCTTTTTATCTCCATGACAGAACAACTGTCAGGAATGGTGCAGAAATTGGTCTACTGAGTATTTCACTCAGCGTTTCCCAGATGGGAGTGGCGTCAACAGTAGACTTTCTGCACGCACCTAAAAGGAGGTAACTCTGTGAGACGGCCTCCATTATCTGAGGCCTCAATCCGACACCAACTATTGATATAAAATCCTCTGAAATTGGGATAACTTTGTGTTCGCCCTCAGTTCAAATTCGGCACCACCTTCGTTTTAAAGGGGCAAAAATAAAATTCTGCGAATTTGCTGTTACTAATCAAGTCTTTGTTTTCTACTTCTCCTACCTGCTGCAGGCGTTCGGTTGAGGTAAACCGCTTCGGCAGGGCTGACCAACTCCATCCCATTTGTCAAGCTTATCAGGACCCTGTACTCGGTGTAAGGTTCCAATAGCAAGCTAAGTGATGTCATGCTCGGAGGAATAACGTGATGCCTCAGTGACGACCCATCCTGATTACTCAATGACACGCTCACAGATTTGATTGTATCACATTGAATAAATTCAAATGCTGGCAACTGCAAAAAGAGATTTGTTGCGAATGGTTTACTGATTATCGCCGTGTAGTAAACAGTGTTCTTTAAAACAGTAATGGTTTTCAATCAGCTACACTAGCATACAACAACAAAGGCACCGAAGAACAACAAGAACCAACAACAACAGGGACAATAAACAACAACCAACAACAACAGGAATGGTCAACCAAACCAATAGTAACAGGACTCATGAACAACAACAATAATAACCACCACAACAGAATTAACAGCGACTACAGCAGGAACCATATACAACAGCACAACCAAAAGGAAGCATCAATCCTACCAATGACAGCAGGACAACAACAACAACATTAACAACAACGATAATAATGAACAGCAACGACAATGTGAAGTGAGTGTTGTAATGAATTTGAATGGCATTCATATTAACCCTTACCTTCCATGATAGCGTGGTATTAACTAGTCTTCGGTCAGACAGTAAATCCATCTCATAGACTGGGTTGATTGTGGGGCCCTTTGTGGGCCCTGCAAAAGAGATAACACAGAATGATGTGAGGAAACCCGCATGTCAGTACAGTGGCTGAGTGCTACCACAATGTGATAATAGTTTCAACCCCAGTTTGCAGCTTGTCTATTGCTACTCCGAAGCCTCAGCTGGAAAAGGCTTCCGACCATGCGGTTGGATAAATGGGTTGCTTAAACCCCCTCCAAGCAATACTGAAATGCGAGATCCAACCAACTCTTAGAAAATTAGATCATCCTTTTACATGAATGGCATCACTTTTTGTTAACAACCCGCTTCCAGGATGGTCCAAGGTACGCTTCATGGCAGTGACTCATATGCATAGAGTATCCTGCATATAGGACAACTCATATCTCATATGTCACTGCACATATGCAGTGCTACTCTATGAGGGGTCACTTTTGTACTTAACACTGTCCCAATGAGAGACTAGAGAAACGAATGCATTAACTACATCAAAGTTACCGGTATCAGTTACTCACTTTTACACGGCATTCTTTGTGCCAGTGCTGGGCTGGGAGGCCCCAGGCCATAATCTCCCGGTCTGCGTGCTCGGTATATGAACTTGTACAACCGCCCAGGTAGGAATTGCATTGTTAGTATGACCGGATAGGAGTCTGATGTAAATACTGGTTGTTGACCAATGCTCTTAAAAACTCGGAAGTCATCCATAGCAGACTCCAGGCAAAGCTCATTGAGATCAACTACAAATGACAATATTGCCTTCTTATTACATTGTAGAGACGGTAGCTTCCAGAACAAACGTTAAATTCGTCCTTGCTAATCAGGATGGTGTGAGAAGCGGCATACAATATCCTGTTACTCTCCTACTGAGTCCAGTATGACAACTCCGAGTGAATGTCTAGATCAGGTAATATTCAGATATGCAATCAGCAGCAAATATCAATTTTAAAAAAACGACAAGAATCCAGTCATTTCAAGTACAGAATCCCATTTAGGTGATGAAAATAAAATTAGTTACTGGTACAGTGGAAGTTTCCGATGTTAAAGGTTGGATGATGAGGCAAATGTTTTTGGCTGATCAGAATCAGCATGTCTCGAAACCTACCTGAGTCAAGTTACAGTGCGATAGACACAGTAGAAGTGCCCCTAAATCTGTGCTAAAGATGGCAAAATTGGCACCCTCTGAAAAAAACGTTTTAAAAGGGCGGAGCCTAATCGGTCATTTATATGACGTATAATATCGCAAGTTGGATGACTAGTCAATGGCCAGGCACTCAAAGCTGATCGTTTTCTAACTGGCTTTACAGAGAGTGTCCCAATATTTGGGACACCTCATAACCATTGACACATTTCTAAGGTTGTACACAAGCGCTGAGAATGGATCTCTAGAGTGGAATCACTAGCTCCAGGTTTGTCAAAACAAGCGTAAAGAGAGCCACGTTTGGCCGATATTGCCCGGGAATCCCAGGGAATGCCCATTTCGTGCTCATACTTCGATCCCAGTAGTCAAAAGTGTGACAAAGTTATAGAAATTGGGCTTTGGCTACCAATCGCGCAGGCGCGCGTATGTAATAACATGGACCCGTTGTGATGTCTTTTGCGACAATTTACGTCACGCGAGAAAATTTCAACTGAATGAAAGTCCATTCGAGAATTCCAAGATTTAATCGTATTTTTTACTACATCCCCTGCTCAGTATGAACTTTTATTCGACTCAGGTAGGTTTTGAGACACACTGATTCTGATAAGCCAAAAAAAATTTGCCTCGTCATCCAACCTTTAAAAGGTAATGTACCCATTGGTAGGTTCACAACCTCCCAGGGTCGTCTGTTCAGTCTGATAGAGTGGAGCTGACCCTGGGCATACCAACCCTACCTTTTGTTGCATGGAGTAGTCATGATAAACGACTGACACTGGGCCCTAAGAAAAGGTATGCTCACCCAGGCAAGCTTGAATGGTGTAATATTCCACTGGCCCATCTCCGGAATCACCCGCTGCAGGGTCCCACTTATTAAGGATGAGAGAGGTGTACTTGTGAGTATCCTCAGTAACCATGGTAGGCGTACGCGTCAGTACGGGTAATCCTGTAAATGAATACAAGTATTATGTTATATCGCAGAATGTCACTTATTATTCATTCTGTTCTTATCTCCATGACAGAAAAACTGTCGGGAGTAGTGCAAAAGTTGGCCCATTGAGTCTTTGACTCAGCGTTTCACAGGGTGCACCATTAAAAGACTTTTTGCTTGCACCCGCGTGCTCCATTGAGAAGGTCACTCTATGGGAGGGCCTCCGTACGTTATCCATTAACCTATCGCTTTACCCCATCCATTCCATGATAACAAGATGTAGTGACCGCGGTATGAGGCTAAAATGTGAGAACTCATAATGACTTGTGGTTTGTCATGGATTATATTATTTTTTGATATTCAACTTGGGAACTTGACCATTACACTAAACAGACCTCCTAAGCGTAAGGCATGTTGGAGCCATAGGAGCTAGGAATTTGATGTGCTCATGATGAGGAGCTCATTCTCACAGCGGGTGCTCAGCATGACTCGACTTGAACCAAGGATCTCTAGATCCTGAGCCAAGCGCTCTAGCCGTCGAGCTATCCAGCCATTTTCATCACCACCACTGTGTAGTATTAGGCCACGCTGATATAGGATAAAGCATAGAGAGGATAACTCCATGGGTAAAAGTTGGCCAGGAAAAATAGTTTCATTTCCTACTACGAAGTCTTCAGTGTATACCCAAAAACAACTAATAGCAGAAGCGTGACTTCGGCTCTGCCATCTCCTTGGCAGAAACAGTGATGAGCATAAACGGATGCAGATGCATGCGATATGAAAGCAGACTAGTTTGGTATTAGGTTCTGAACTCTTATCATGGTATGGCATATTGCAATCATAGCAGTTCAAGCGGAATTGGCAGTGTAGGTTGTTCCCATAGCCAGTGGCCATGTGGGGAATGGCTACTAGAGAGCGAACTTGTACTGCCAACGATGTAACTGAGGCGGGGTGCCACTCCTCTTTCTCACTGCCTTCACCTGCTCCAGCTGTGAAGAGAGTCAGGTACCTGTTTACTAGATTTGCAAACGGTTACCGACAATAGTTACATTTCTACGCGATATACGTGTATGTCTTGCGTACGTGTGTGTCACGTGACTAAAAGGCTCCAGACGACTCCCAACCGTTAGCAAAACCGGTAGCATTCTCTAACCGGTTAAAGCTCCCATTACTGTTATCTTGTTCTACTCGCCGTGGACCCCAGTGAACTCTACTCAGACTTCTTGTTTGGAGCCTTAAGCAAGAGTTTGTAAATTGAGTTTCCTAGCGAGTGCTTTGAGTACTAGCGCTGTGGTAGTCTTCTTTCAAAGGACTCTATCGCAGAATTCCCTGGGCTCTAAGCGGTAGTGGAAAAGAGACAGCGACCTCGTTGTGATCTTTGTAGCCACTGGATTCTCATCATTTCTCGAAGGATTTCGTTGACCATTATGATGGAACTTGGTATCTTAACCTCTCTATGCATAACGGTTACGTTGAGCCAACAGTTATAGTAAACCGTGTTGGTATACCGTTCGTATCTCAATCTCTCCACCGCTGGATGAACAGAGAAAGGTTTTGAAAAAACCTGTGCACTAGCTGTATTTTGACCCTGGGGCATTCAGCACTATCAGCGAGTGCTCTAACCATTCAGCCTTAGTGCCTCTCTGTGATATAGGCTACTGTTAAAGCGCACCACAGGCATACCAGTATTTGCCAGCGTAGCTGAGTGTGAGTCGGAACTTATATGTGCCCCAAGAGGCTGCGTGAGTAGACAGATAGATGAAAGTGTACATCAGAATCTATAAATTTAAAGGTTGCCCAACTATCCCTTATTCAGAGATGAGATCTCTAGATAACTAACCAATTTACCATATATTAGATCTCATCTCTATTTTAGGTCCCAGGCCCCCAAGCTCATCATCCGCAGGGGCATATGAACAATGCTACTAAGTCTGCCTGCAGGGTATGTCAAGTCCTCAAGTCATAAGCTCCATTGCTATTAGTGTTTTGCTTAACCCTAGGCACTCTCGCGGTAGATTGACAGCTTGTCATGTGTCCAGTAGTATTGCGTGACAAAATTTTTATCCGGTCTACTACAAATCTGAAAACTTCTCAGAGGTGTACAATTAAACAAAAACTATGATTTGAATCGGTTCATATTCTACTTGCACTTAAATTTAGTTCATTTCAATCCTCGTCTTTCACCCTTGAATTAGATTCCGTGGTGCGCAATTGAGAAGATTCTTTGCAAATTGTGATTCAAATCAGGATCGATCCAATTCTTTGAATTGATTTGCGCACCACCGCATCTTCTATGACAGTGTTCTGTCGGTCACAAGGCGATTTACACAAGGTTTACTTTCAAATAATAGCTGACCCGTCCAATATGATGATGCTCAGTGGGGGGGGGTAATTCCGCTGGGCACCCTTGACTGATGGAAGGTAGATACCAGATAGGATTGTTTCATTCAATGAGTCACCAGCTTTTATTCAATAAGCTTGTCAGGCTGCTATTGGATCAATATCTGCAGTTCAGACCCGATTTACTCCGGCAAACAAATTCATGACTAACTAATTACGCCATCTTTGTCTTTGAGCGATCAGGAAAAGCGAGTAGTAAAATGTCAGTGTCATTACAATGGGAGCACCAGGAGAGTGGCAGGTGACAGTTGGCTGACCCGCTGCTGATCAATCCAATTACAGTTGCACAAACCGACCAAAAACTATGACATGGCGGTCAATGGATATAGATAGCCAAGCATTGCGGACTGCACATTTCCACTCCATTTGATCTAACTGAATGGACTGTCCTAGTAGTTAAGTCCACAGGGAGGATAACTCTATACTGGCTTAATCCCAATAGTATCTTGGATCGAATGCTCATTGAAAAAAATACACTCAGACCAAAACTATCAGCGACCTCTTGCGTACTTACTATACAAAGATACTTGAGATGTTTTGACGATAAAGTTGTCTTCCATTGCGAGCATGCACGTGTAGTTATCGCCCTCTCGTAGTAATCCGCGCTGAACGTGAAATATAACGTCTACTTGACCTTTTTTTCTGGCCAGGATATAGTCCGGTAAAAGTGTTGTTCCCTGCAAACAGCATATGTAATAACAATATCTGACGAGCTGGGAAAATTGAGTCTGATATACATGTATACATGGAGAGGACTATAGGACTACAGTAGGTTAGTTGAGAAATATACATGCAGAGGATAATTGTGTTGGAGCCTGTCCAAGAACAAGCATAACTTTAATTCCTGTTCAAGATAGACTAGATACCATGTCAGTTGGAAGATAACATTGCAGTAGGCAGCGCATCCAAATATATTATTATTCTTTAGAACGACAGCAAATTGTATTGATAAATTTATGGCAACCAGCTGTATAGACAAGGCAGGCAGTTGATAATAATTTCTTGATATCGAATGACAAGATAAAAGCGTGCGGTCAGGCGCATACTTGTTCCATCTACTTCTGCAATACGGATGTGAACACTTTTCCCAAGGACCCAGAGACGGCCAGGTGTATGAGGTATATCAGTTCTATCAAATAGGAATGGTACAGTAGAATAGGTCTAGTTCATATAATTATAAACTGCCATCAAGAATCCTGTGCATGATATTCATGGTTAAACTGAATAGAACCAATTGACAAGCTTCAATTTACTAGGACAATCCTAAGGGTTGACCACAACACAGGCACATCCAGGTATGTCTGTTTGCAAATCAAAGAGGATTTTTGTTCAAACTATTGAAGAGTCAAGTTTCTAATGGCTCAAACTGGTCTTCCATCTTACTGGCAAAAACCAATTATACATATTGTTTACTTAGGTAAAAGGCAAGAAGATACTATCAGAGTTATGAAGAAATCTCGACTTGAAGTACGAGAAACACACAATACAGCTGACACGCCACCTTGTGCACGTGAGAGGACTTGAGAGAAACTGTCTCTCATAAGCGAAAGATAACATCCCACTCGCTCGAACACTCCGAGCAATGGTTTATGGAATAAGTCAATGAGTTCATTTGAAAAGATTCATGCAATACAAGGGGGGATTGAATGGACAAGCTGAAGACACCAGACAGTAAAATGTGTACTGAGCAAACACCCATACTTTAATATCATTTATTACATAGTAAAGCCATAAGACCCCTGAGGCTTTGTTCCAAAACCTGAATCCTGTTTCGAAACACTTTCCATGGCCATGTACTGTTTTTATTTGTTTGACATTTTTACAGTCTGAGGACAGAGATGTTATGCGGTAAAAGGTAGGGGTTGTCCTTCAGCCAAAAGCCCCTGGATAAGTGGCTGTTAGAGAGCCAACTTGTACCAGCAGTGGTGTAAATGGGGTGGGTGCCACTCTTCTTCATCACCGCTTTCACCTTCCCGGCTCCGAAGAGTGGCGCGTACCAATTCCCTGCTGGATGAACAGAGAAATTTTTTAGAAATTTCCACGCATATTCTGTCTTGAACCCGAGACCTTCAGGACCAGTGATCAACAGTCTGCCACAGCATCTCCCAAAATTCCAGTGATCATTGACATATCTGATACTGAAAGCGGACTTACAGGGCGTGATCCGAGTGTGAGCATGACATCTCGAGAATTCCTGTCGAGTTGCTCCGGCCTTCGTATCGTACAGGTCACATTAGCAGCTTCTCTCGGATTCACAGGCTCATTGGTAATACTCAAAATTCCTGCAGTGAAAAGCAACAGTGACATCCTCAGTCAGCACTTCCTCCGCTCTCCTTCATCAGTAAAGTTTTGAGACTCCGATCGGACCGCGCCACTCACTGACGGCTTGCTAACAAACCACTACACAACCTGAACCTTACTCGGTGCCAAGCGAACAAAACTAGCAATTAAAAATGACATGGTGGCTCTATGACCAACCAAGACAAGACGTGCTCATTGGATTAGATGTTATCAGCAAAAACAAATAATAGTAATCACAAAACAACCTTGCATGGAAAACAGTAGTCTTTTCTCTCGGGGACGGTTATTCTAGAGGCAAATTATACGCTGCATTACGGTTATCAGTGATTAGTCCATTAGGCAACTGGAGAGACACTAAGGTATGTAATTTCACTAGCCGGTAATAGTGAAGAGGTTTTTCTGCTTAGTAATTCATCATGTTTAAAAGTGGATTAAAATCCTTTAAAGTTTGTAGACTAGAGCTCGTACATAGTGACTTGAGCTTAATGTAATGTCATTTAGCAGGTAGTCAAAAGCATTTCCTTATACACATACTATACTGTGACACAGTTATTCCATGTATTATTTTGGGGTCTATATGGAGTTATAGTTTAGGTTCGTGGGTCACAACACTGACACGCACATAGCAGTAACTGCAATACACTTCAACAGGATTATTTTTCACTAACATCAGACTAAGACTACACAAACTCGATTGTGTAGTTTTCATTCAACCAATGGGATTGAAACTCAGAGAATCCTGCCACTTCTTGATACAACACTATGGCTTAGACCATAATTCAATACACACAGGAGCTTATGAGGCAATCATCTCTGCTGGGGGGGGGGGTATCTGGTTTTCCAGGCTAAACAGGAATATTGATTCGCCCTAAGCAGTTATGGTTAGTTAGGCATTTCCAGGCCTAAACAACTGTCAGAATAAAGTAGTAATGATGACCATGAAATGCGCTGGCAAACTATAGGAATATATGATATATGAATAGAACTATAACAACAATAGAGTGCGAGCTGGAAAACTGAAAGAGAAGCAAACTCCTAATAATTGTTGTTGACTCGCATGTATAGTAATTGTTTACTATTCAGACATCTTCCTCTATCATGAGGGATGCCACTAGCAGGAATGAGAATTTCCATCGCATCCATGGAACCAGTACCAGGCGCACAGATGGGATAGCGGGATAGCTCAGCAGTAGAGCATTATGGGATAGCGGGATAGCTCAGCAGTAGAGCGAGAGAACCTTGGTTTGAATACTGGTCATGAACTCTCTTGAAGTTCAAGGGACCAGATATTTCACGAAATAAATGAGCACCGTAAAACATGAGCAAAATAATTTTTACCGTAAACACAGCCGATGCCGTAACGACTTTTCTTGCACAGGCCGGGACATTCTCCCGTAACAGGGTCACATGACTCCTTCCTGGCACAGGCACAGGATAGACAGCTTCCATCCGTTAGAATGTGATCTGTCGGGCAAGGATAACTCCCTGCAATTAAACAAAAAGTGTGAGTATATCCATCAAAATAAATTCGAGATCTTGGGTTAGCATAACACAATTGACGATGATAATTTAAGTTCCATATACGGAATAATAATATATACTAAACCAGTCTAACGGGTACTGTTTGCTGATGGGACTGTACTTACGAAAAGGGCCACATACCTGCCCACACTTGATCAGCTCTAAGCCAGTTTGGTCTGTAGAGACTGTAGGCAATAGAGCAGCGCTGTGGACAAAAAGCCTAAGTTAGCATGTGTGTACTACGTTAAACATTACAGAGAGACCTAGTACATAATAATGACCGAAAATGACCCGAGAGAGGAATAAAGAGCAAAAAATGTTTCCTCGAAAATTGATGAACCACAATTGTTTATTGACAATGCTGCAGTGAAGCATTTAAACAAATCAAAAATCTAATTAGTGACTACGAAAGTCAGTAAAGCTTAAATACAGCGTCCGTCCGAACTAATTTCATATTCATCTTCCTCTGGCTACAAGCTATGCAAGACATCTGTTCTATTTACAGATGAGCCAGTCCCGCAAATTATTCATTATAAATCAACAAGATTTATCATCAGCATATGGCATATCACATTATTCCTTTGTTTGTTTTACTATTAGATGCTTTTAGTTGTTTTAGATGGAGAGCTGGCCAGACTGAGGTAGAATAGTAACCAATAGCAATTCACAGTGAATGTCTATGTTGTAGTATTAATAGTATTAATAGTAGTACTAGTAGTAATAGTAGCAGCAGCAGCAGTAGTACATGTAGTACATGTAGTAAGATACCAATGTTTCATATAGGATCCAATCTCTTCGATTGGAAAAACGATGCAGTCCTGAG
>Ga0224511_10001024_pt1 | contig 15788 bp, 13 predicted proteins | sample SF_May12_sed_USG_2_FD_169988 | JGI IMG/M metagenome (GOLD analysis project Ga0224511, IMG submission 169988) | Sediment microbial communities from San Francisco Bay, California, United States - SF_May12_sed_USGS_8_1 | ecosystem: Environmental > Aquatic > Marine > Sediment | place: USA...
AGTTGGTGCGGTACAAAAATGCAGGTGCGGGCGCAAAAAAAAAATTAAAATATTTTTTTTCACTTTTGCAATTTTTAGGTGCGCTGCATCCGACGAACAGTTAATCAATTTGGTGTGGCCTTATTATGATATTAAATGATAATATTTTTGAGTTTAATGAAATTAACATTACCTAATTACACAAGTTTTAATATGATGTTTAAAAAGAAACCTTTAGTGTGCAAATTGTGAACATGGAAGATGTTTCTGATTGCAAATGATCAGAACATGAAATAACATAAACATGAATACTATTTCATTACAGGAGCAAGTCTGACCTACATTGATTTTAAAATGATCTAAAAACAAGAGTAAAGCCCTACATAAGGAACGCTACAATACAAATGTCCATATGGCATGCAGGGCTGATGAATAACGTAAAATTATTTGTTATGTCAGTTTCTTACTGTTTAGTTTAACTGGTGCACCATCATCTTTCAGTTTATACTCCATCTCCGCGGTGCCGTAAGAGTTCACCACGCAGAGCTTGAACATTCGGGGCGGCGGTTTTGTTACTCCGTTCTTTAACCCCTTGTCCTCGTTCCCCCGACTTTCATCGTCTTGACATGGCTCAATCTTTCCGGAAATCTGGTCAGGCGATTCATCACTTGTCGTGCTTTCACCGTTGCTGATCTCCATACCAGAATCATCTGACGAGTCTTTCACTATGAAGACAAAAAAAATGTTTTGTTTTGGTTAATAGTTTGACACAATTTTCAATAAATTCTGTTAGTAAATATAATAAGCAGTTCTAGGGTTTATGCTTTGATTAGGAAATTTATTTTGATTTTGTATTTTTTGTATTAATTTTGTCTGATATTCTCGAAGAAAAAACTGTTTTAAAACAGTAAAGCACTATAGAATTTAGAACACCAATATAGCTTTACGCTATACAAAGACCAAATAATATCAGAACATTGTTTCAAGCTAACATTCTAACTACCCTCTCCCCCACCCCCACACACACTTGAAACAAAACTACCAGAAATAAAGCCCGGTACTTACTACTGCTTCCATTACAGGTGACAGTGTTGCCATCCACGGTGGCGGAGTTGTTGGTGGAGACGTCCTCCTCGTCCCTCTCCTCAATGCCCTCCCACCAGTGGTCCTCCGGCCCAGGAACCTGCACAAACCTCCTGCAGATATCAACAGTTCCTCACTGTGAACCAAGGGCTTTGTGCAAACTAATGTAACTACACCATTCTATTTTACAAGTTACAATAGTATTGCACCAAGCACTTATAATCTTCATAATTTATAACAAAACATTATCCATTCAATTTTCATTGGATTAAGGCAACAATGCACAGTTCCACAAAACATAAATATCCTCCCCTTTCTGAACATTTCTTTTGTTTGTGTGATGGTGCTGTGGTTTATCACAAACTGGAACTATGCTTTCTTTTGTATTTTCTACATCAGTCACCTGACAATCATAACCCTAATCTATTTGATTAAAACTGACCATGTACTGTTATAAATGATCAGGATTGACAGTTGGGGAACTGCGAAGGGATTTGGCTCAGTGGTAAATCACTCGACTGCCGACCTAGGGATTGTGAGTTTGATTCCTCCTCACTCCAACTAAAATTACCAAAAGGATATGTACCGGTTCTTTCCAGGAAAAATGCTCCCATGTATCAGTGCTTTACACTGGGCACGTTAAAGAACCTGGTTTGTCATGTGTGGTGGGCGCTCCAGTATCTCGCACTATGGGCCACTAAAAGAAACTAACTATCTGTATGCCCCGACGCCGAATGGTCAAAGCCCGAGTGCGTCGCTAAACAAAAGCAATACCCCCCCCCCCATGATCTGGTGACAATGTGGCCTGTAAAACACAACAGAAAAGCATACTTCCTGTTTGCGATAAACTTCATCACACAAACAAAAGGAGAGTACAAAAAGGGGAGGAGATTGAAGTTTTTGCAGCACTGTGCATTGCAGCCTTAGTGACATATTTTCCCACCCCACCCACCCGAGTCTCTGGAGCAGCCGGTTGTAGAGGTCTTCATATGTGCAGTTGTGTTTGGGCACGGGGAGTAGGATCGGCTGGCTGAACAGCTGCCACGAACTGTACGCACTGTTGTAGTTCTTGGACCTGCAAATGTAGGAAATGGTGTAATGGAGAGTGGGGTAGTTGATTCCACATTTCACCTTCATACATCTTAAGCAGTTTAACCGACCCTGAACAAACTACTAAATTATATAACACTTTCTGCTTTTAAACCCTTAAGGTAAGACCTTTGTAATGGAATCACAGATTTGCAGCTAGGTAGAAGTTTCAAAAAGTTTATTTTATTGAAATATATGTCATTTACAGACGATCCACCGGACCGCTTTTCACAGTTTTTTATTTTTTTATTTTATAAACAAGATTGAAATGATTCATTCTATTCATATTAAAGGGAGATGATAAGGTGTAAAATTAATTAATTTAAATTAAGCAAATATAGTTAATTTGCATCTGAAAAAGAATTTTCAACCGTTGAAAAGTTAAAGCACGATATATATCACATTTTAGTAAAATATCTTGTTTATATTTTGATAAAGAAATACAAATGAGTATCCTTCATAGTCCATTACAAAGGTCTTGGTTTAATATGCAAACTTACCTCTTTTAAAAAATACTTTTTTTTCACACACAATAAAGATTTATGTTTTATGAACAAAACAAAAAAATGTTTTTTGTCTAAAAAGGTATTTAAATGGTAATTTCTTGTGTTGCCTTCAAAAAATATTTACCATTACCTCGTTTTTCTTCTTTCTCAAGCTTTGAATGCTTAAGTTTGGCAGAAAAAACTTCATAAGGTTTCTTGATTAATTACTGATGACACAAACCTTTGTAAGTACATACTATCCAGTTGTAAAATGGTCCCACTTTAAATTGTTACACCTTGTGAAGTGCTGAACAGACAGCTGACTGTTGATAGTAAATCAGACATTATACATTCAATGTCCAATGGACTAGGGCTTAGATTATGATTTGACAATTGGCTTTTTTAACACACACACAAAAACTTCCTATTTGTAATAAGTGTATCACAAAAAAAGAAACTGCAGCTAAGGGGAGGTGATTTGAGTAATTGAGATTAATCAGCCTGACCATTCATTTAAATAACAAAAGATATAACCACAAACATTGCCATGACAAATTTGTGTTCTATTGTTAGCAGATACCTTGTGGTGAAATTCTTACTGTAATCTATTGTTATGATAACAGATTATAGGGATTCATATGGCCAGCAATGGATCTGTGCATTGTGCCCCGGCGCATTGCAAACCGGTCAGCTTCGTCCTTACCTCTCCTCCCTCATGTATATGGGTAGAATGACGTCTGTGTCGTCATGGGCCGTGCTGGGCACCTCGTAGATAAAGATGTCGTCTCGGTCCATGATCTGGTTGATGGCCTCGTTCTGGCCAAACATCTTGTGGAAACGGTGGTTGTACACATCCGTTACCACCATCTGCAGAGTAAACGAAAACATGAAGATTATGCCATCTTCTATTTGAATTCATGAAGGTCTATAAATTTTCATGGAGTTCATGGGTAACGAAAACCATTTATTGAAACTGCAATGAATGTGTGTTTTTTGTCACAATTATTTGTCACATGATTTCATATTTTATATTGCTTATAAAATAGCTAACAATAAAAATCCAAAAACTGTTAAACCATCAATTTAAAGCAAATCACAGAACATAGTTTATGTTCTAAATCTGAAGAAGTATTGCATAAACCAGGGGCGTCTGAAGCATTTCGATATTGGGGCCGCGAGTGTTAAAGATAATGCAATATCACATTGTAAACAAAAAAGCATAAGCTCTTTATTGTGTGCATGTTTTGCCATAAAATATGTTTGTTTCTAAAATAAATCACGAGCAGAGCGAGCCAGAAAAAAAATAGCATTGGGCGGATAAAAAATCATAGGTCTGCAGTCGTCAGTGGGGGCGCCTTTGAACCGCTAGTGTGTGTAATTAAAACATTTTATCTATACTAATAAATTTCTACTGCAAAACTAAACAACACATTTTTCTTACTTTTTTTGCATTAACTATGACCGTAAAAATACTTAAACAACAGAACATCTCTTTAATTTATACTACAGTGGTAATTTAACCCTCTTCTCTCCTTGAATACCGCGTACACTTGTTTTCTTCAACTTTTAAATATTTAACACCCAGCATTTAACATTATTAATGATAAATTATTTAACTCACAGCAATCCAAATTATTAATGATAAAAGAGTTTAAAAACATCCGCGATCGAAGTGAGCGCGCAAAATTTCTATGTCTGGGTTATAAAACAAACAACTGGCGTATCGAAAAAAAAAACCAGCCCCAAAACGGCAACTAGACAAAATATTGGGGCCGCGAGCGCGGCCCCACTTCCGACGCCCATGTATACATGTTAAATAATAATAATGAATACATTTTTCTTACTTTTTTGCATTAACTATGACCGTAAAAATACTTTAACAACAGAACATCTCTTTAATTTATACTACAATGGTAATTTAACCCTCTTCTCTCCTTTAATACCGCGTACACTTGTTTTCTTCAACTTTTAAATATTCAACACCCAGCATTTCACATTATTAATGATAAATTATTTAACTCACAGCATTCCAAATTATTAATGATAAAAGAGTTTAAAAACATCCGCGATCGAAGCGAGCGCGCAAAATTTCTATGTCTGGGTTATAAAACAAACAACTGGCGTATCAAAAAAAAACGCGGCCCAAAACGGCAACTAGACAAAATATTGGGGCCACTTCCGACGCCCATGTATACATGTTAAATAATAATAATGAATAATTTGTCTATTTTGTCACTTTCTATTTGAAACACTAATTGTAACTTAAGATTTCATGCTTCATGGTGTGGTAAAGATGACTTTACTACTTAAACATCACATCAGTAAAAACAAAGAAATGCTAAAAAAATTGTTTGTTATAATTAAGTCCCTAAAAACTTATAACCTTGAAGGTATAGTTTAAAAAATACTTTTTGCTATTTACTGTAAATCAATTTTACAAATGATTCTGTTAATTATTATGTACTTGTGAACATTTCAACAAAAACAGATACTGTTTTTACGAATATTTTAGCTGAGCACTGGAAAAATATTCTTTTTTTCTACCTCTTCTTCAACTTCTGTTGACATGTACTGACAAAGAAGGAAAAAACCCACAACAAACTTAAAGTAAAAAATTTCCATCTGATTTTGTATGTACATCTATGTGTTACTCATCAATTAGTCATGGGCTATTTGCAACCAATTTATACAACAGTGCTTTGTTTTACAACGCAAACTGCAAACCAAGACAGCTAAAAATAACAGATAAAAATAACATTACTGACATTTATTGCTAATTGGTACCTTTAATAAAGAATATACTTACACACTGTTTATCAGCTTGTACAAACTGAGAGAGAACTTCACACAAGTCCTGCACACAGCCATTTTTTGGAACGGTTAACTTAAACTGAAATGAAAACAATACTGATGTGAACACTCGTGCAACATCGGGCAGCACATAAAAAGTAAGACAAAATCTTTAGGTAAACAAGAGCTCCAAGGCTGGATGTGTCAATGGATAGTTTGTGTAGAACAAGAAATGCCCTAATAAAATCCGACGGAAATTATCCATCTCCATATTGCATTTTAAATCATTGCAAGGACATGCATAGCCAGTTTTACATCATTCTAATATATGACAAAATTACTCAATTACTAACAGATCAGGGAGGGGTCAACTCCTATAGCCCACTGTGTACAAGACAGAAATTTGTTATAGATCTTCCTCCAACCCTCACATCACACTTACTTGTTGCGGCTTCTTCTGTGGGTCGAGGGGAACCCAGAACACCTCAAGCTGCCGCTCCTTCTTGGCCGGGAGGGGGAGGGAGAGGTAGCAGAAGGGGTCGAAGGTCACGGAGATCTTCCTGCAGTCCGGGCACTGCACGGTGGACTTGAGGAGCCCGTGGAAGAGGTCGGTGATGATGGAGTTGTTCCGCTTCAGGTAGTTCTCCCAGGCCTCCTTTGCCACCAGCTGGCAGGCAAAACAAACACGGATATTTAGTTTGAGGTTTGAGTGACAAAAAATAAACTACCTTAAAAAGGAAAATATGAAACTGTTTCTATACATGGTGTACTGAATATAAGGAAATTGAGGCAACAAGTCTGGTCTTAGCTATATGTGCTCATTAACAAGGTCTAGACATGTGTGTACAATGAAATTGGCACATTACTTCTGCCCTTACCACATAGGTACCGTGTAGAGGCTGGTACATACATACCAGGCGAAACATACAGAGGGATCCACCTACCTCATCAGGCCTATCATCGCCATCCTTGAGCTCGATGTAGGGTTTCTTGAGGATGCGATTGAGGTCCTCGTGCAGGCCGTCCAGTAGGAAGGCCATCAGTTCCTGGGAGTCTTGTTGCTGGTAGCCAGAAAACTGGGGCGCAAACCGACCCACTGCATACTGATGGATAAACATCCAATACACAGTAGGTAATCTTCAGGTGGAAATGTATATTAAAAGAAGCAAACAATTTAACAGGAAAAGCTTGCAATTAATAATAGAGACATGTTGTCAACTAAATTATAAATAATTGAAAAAAAATCATCTAACTCAGCTCTTAAATTTTCCTTTATTTTGTTTATTGACATCAATTTCAATGAAAGAAGTGTTTTTATATATACTTTTTTGCCAGTCATCTTCACAACTCCTATGCATATGGTATAAACAGCCGCTTACTTAAATATACTGTTCATAGTAAATTACTTATTTCAGTCATTTTCAAACACAGTACCTTGAAGTTTCTGGGTACTGTAAAACTGAAGTTCCCGGACCAAATGGTTTCAATAAGCTCGGCATATGAGCGAGCGATTTCCCCGTGCATTCCTAGAGGGTTGTCCTCATTGACCTCTTCTTTCCACTTTCCCGACTGGAAATACTCTGACAGCCGAGGAACGTTGCTCATACACTGGGACGGAAGAGTGGAACATTGGCACTGTCATTATGTAATATAGGGTGGTGATGCAGCCATTAACTGGTTAAGAACAGCTGTTATACAATAAACAATACAGATAGAGGAAAGGAACTTTTTTTACAGAAAAAATATTTTCTGCCTCTAAATATTCGGTTTTAAACAATTTATTTTTATTCTTAATTTTCAGAAAAACAGGTACCGCATCTCTTGCTTCTTAATTTTTCTGCCAGCCTTAAAAGAAATATTTTTGATGCTTCCTAAAGTTTAACTATTAAAATAAATCATTGTTTTAACGTCGTTGAATATTTAGAAGACAGACGGTACACATTATCAGCATACTTATATAAGCATTATAAAAAGAAATTTTCCATGTGGCACACCAATGTATATTAATATCATTATGTAAGTGTGGAGTCTGGTACGTGTGCATGTGCGTGTTTAACAAATTAGGCTTGATGTAGTGATAATATGAATCTGCTCTCCCTTTTTCAAAGCATCTGCGTCATACAATATCAGTTCTATGTTTCATAATGACATAGCATGTGAACTACATGTCACGTCTTTCACCAGTCTGCCCATCTTTCATTACTTCTTATCCGAGCACACTTTATAGTAAAGTGCACCATACACAGATTTTATGGGAGAGTGACTTCTATTTAACCACAATTTGCAGGAACGTGTACAAGAGTTAGCAGTTTCACAACACAGTCCCCTAAGACAAATGGTACATCACAGAAAGGCTCCATACAACTGGACAGGTGAAGACAGGGTACTGTCTCATGAAAGAGGTAAGACTCCTTCCCACCAGTAGTTGTTACCCATATAAGAACAATGGAATAATACGCGATGGATATATAAATTAATCTGAGAAAGTTAGCAAGCATAGCCTGAAATAGCATGCAAAGAACAGATAAAAAACTTTTATCATAAACACAATTTCAAACCATTTATATTGAGATTAAATTTAATGCTGTGTTGTAAATCGAAAACAAGTCTGAGCTACATTGTTTTTTCGCTTCAGGACATCAAAAAGCAGGTATGACGTTTGAATAAAGGCCAGAAACCGGTGGTTAGTTAAGATCCCATTATGATAATTACCTATATAATAATAATACCTCTTCTTAAACCAACAAAACTGTTTGTGGAATCTAAAGATGTCAAACCTGTTCTGAAATGTTTTGAAGGATTCAAATCAGTTAATATTTGGAGATTCCATTACCTGCAGGGCCGAGTTCATGAAACACGTGTTGCCGATATTTGAGAGCCCACACAGCCCCGGTGTGACGGACTTCTGCTGACGACTATTGTAGTAGCCGCCATCGTAGTTGCTCCCACTCGCCCCGCTTCCATACATGTTGCCTGACCTGTAGAGGTTTGTTTAGGTTTACGTCAAATTCAACACAAGCCTTTATCATCACTGGGTACAATAAAAGTGTCACAGGTTGTGGTTCTCAACGAAGACATGTAGTTGTTACTCAACGAAAACTTATGTAGACAGCATGATCCTCAGTTTCAAATTGAATTTGACTTCGTTGAGAAACACATACATTAAGTGGTCTTCATTGAGCAACACACACATTTAATTGTATATATTTCTCAACGAAGTCCAATTTAATTTAAGGATTAGGATCACCCTATTTATATGAGTTTTTGTTAAGTAACAACTACATGTCTTCGTTGAGAACCACAACCTGTGATGCTTTGATTGTACCCAGTGATCATGGTGGTCAGTCCAACCTACCAGCATCTTGGGTGGACCAGAACTAGCCTCCTTGCTCTGCAAGCAACTGATTCCTTCTCAGCTGAGGCATTTTAGAATGCTACTTTAATTTACATCATTCCAAACAGAAATAATATTGAGAAAAAATAATTTAATTGTGTATTCCACTAATTCCAGCAAATATTAAGGAAGAAAATGTCAAGGCAAAATTTACTAAGATAGTGATTACAGATTTATGATAACTTGTTGCTTTGGTAATATTTATATAGTAAATATAATTTAAGAGATTTAAAAATACCACTGGTCTAAGATATTGCCTACATTTGTTCATGTTATTTGTAGAGGGCATAAACTATCCACCTCCATTAACTGAAAACATGGTGACACAACAATTAAGCAACCTTGTTAATTTCCCTAATTTATCATGGACAGGTGTGTCTACATTTCTCATGGTCTGGTTTGTGGATGAAGCACTGTGCAGCATGTAACATCCGCCTACTCCCTGATTGTACGATGTTACGGAGGCTGGTGTTACATGGTATCGCTATATCAACCAGCAACTCATTAATCAACCATTGCTTAAAGGCTTTAAATATGATGTAACAACTAGACGTTGTTATGTCCAGAAATGAGAATGGTTACCTTTTGAAAGCAAAATAATTAGATGAAAGGCAAAATGCTGTAACATTGTCCATACTGAATTAAAGTTATTTTATTTTAGTTAGGAGCATCTTGGGGGAAAGTTTACCATGAAGCTAGTGGGAGGGGAAAATATGTGTGTGGTTTTGTAAAGCATGGTATTTTCATGTTTCAAACATGTTTACAATTATGTTCTGAAAACAAATCATCTTTTAATAGGAATATGAACCCACAACAACAAATCACAATGGGAGAGCCAATAATGTTTCTAATATTTGGTGAAATGCTAAAATATTTCATTTTAATTGATCATAAATGATGTTTAAATGTGCCTACTTTGATTCATCCATCATAATAGACATATCCAGAGCGTAAGACCAATTATTAAGAAAGTTATTAGGTACTTTTTTAAATCCAAGTTTAAACTGAAAGTCTGTTAAATACTAGAATAGGCTAATGATGTAAATAAACTGATGATGTCCATAGATGTTAGACAAGATGGTATGAAAAACACAGTTGCTATAATTATGCCCGTGAATTAGGGAAGCAAGAGGTATACCAGTTAACAAGTTATGACACCAATAGAACTATATACTAAGACTAGTCCTAATCTGGTTGACATTTAAATTTCCTTTACTGGTGCTTTCGGAAACGAAAGCAATCATGTCTCCCCCATATGTCACAAGAAGGAAACAATTAGATTTTAACATGCAGATGGGATCATAAACTTGAGCTATTACAGGAAGTGATGGATACTGATCTGCTGCAACATGGGAAAGGGGGTTAATTTGTTAAAATGATAGTCAGTGTTATTGAACTTGGTCAAGGGCCTAGGTCATATAATGTTTAACATTGAGCATTGACCTTGACTTGACTTTGGTCAAACATATGCCCTGACCATCAAGTCTTTATACTTGACATTTGTGCAGAGTTATTTGTGAATCCCACCAGGGGTTTAAAATATATAGAGCAGACACGAAAGTGAGTTTGACCTTAAAATATCACCTTGACCTCGAAGTTACCTTGGAAAAGAAATGCACTCTGCACATCGTCTCATGGTACTTTACATTTGTGCAAAGTAACTTCAAAATGTCACCAACCCTTCAAGATGTATAAAGCGGATACATAATACAGTCATACAATGTTTAACCTTGAACTATGACCTTGACCTTAAACTGCCTTTTGTCAAACATACACACTGCACATCGAATCATCATACTTGGCATTTGTGCAGAGTTATTTTTAAATCCCTTAAGGGGTTACAAAGATAAGCAGACATCAAAGTGTGTTTAACCTTGAACTATGACCTTGACCTTGAAGTGACCTTAGTCAAACATGTGATCTGCACATTGTCACATGGTACTGTACATTTTGCCAAGTCATTTCAAAATGTCATGTAAAGTAAAATCGTGAACTATGACCTTGACCTTGATTTGATCTTGGTCAAACATATGCGTTGCACATTGACTCATCATACGTGACATTTGTGCATTGTTATTTGAGAATCTAACCAGGGGTTCAAAAGATATAGTGGACATGAAATACAGTCATACAATGTTTAACCTTGAACTATGACATTGACCTTGAACCGACCTTGGTCAAACATACGCACTGCACATCATCTTATCATACTTGACATTTGTGCTGAATTATTTGAAAAATCCACCAGGGGTTCAAAAGATATAGAGCAAACACAAAATACAGTCATACAATGTTTAACCTTGAACTATGACATTGACGTTCAACCGACCTTGGTGAAACATACGCACTGAACATCGTCTCATCATACTTGGCATTTGTGCCGAGTTATTTGAAAATCCCACCATGGGTTCAAAAGATATAGAGCGGACACGAAATACAGTCATACAATGTTGGACTATGACCTTGACCCAAAGTGGACACGAAAGCGTGACGGACAGACTGACAGACAGACAGACAACAGAGCTAAAAACAATATGTCTCCCTATTTTATGGGGGGGGGGAGACATAATGAGTAACAGAGTCAGGTTAACCAGTAAATGTGAAAATAAACCTATTAGCGTCCATACAAGGAATGTGAAGGCATGTACAGTACCTGGTGGACAGGGAGGAGCCGGTGGAGGTGCTTGTGGACGTGGAGCTGCTGGTCGACGTGCTGCCATACGAGCTGCAAACAAGCAGGCACTGGCTCAATATGCAGTGACTACATACATTATGTGATGCCTTCATTAAAACAGATACATGAGGTGAGGCCAGAAAATTCAGAAGCAGGTTAAGGATTGGGTTTTGGGGTATATCTACAAGTATTGTATTTATCGTGCTGAATACAAAGAATGGAGGTGTTGGTGTTCATTTTGGGGTATGCCAACACATACTTGTTGTTCAGAGTTGTTCATAACTGAACATACCTATTGTTCGGGGTAGGTAATGACCACAAGTACCTCTTGTTCAGCATGTGTCATGCCACCATACATAATGTTGGGAGTTGGTAATGCACACACGAACCTCGTCTTGGGGGTTGGTAATGCACACACCAACCTCGTCTTGGGGGTTGGTAATGCACACACATACCTCGTCTTGGGGGTTGGTAATGCACACACATACCTCGTCTTGGGGGTTGGTAATGCACACACATACCTCGTCTTGGGAGTTGGTAATGCACACACATACCTCGTCTTGGGGGTTGGTAATGCACACACATACCTCGTCTTGGGGGTTGGTAATGCACACACATACCTCGTCTTGGGGGTTGGTAATGCACACACATACCTCGTCCTGGGGGTTGGTAATGCACACACATACCTCGTCTTGGGGGTTGGTAATGCACACACATACCTCTTGTTTGGGGTGGGTCGTGGCCAGGTGCCATCCTCGTTCTTCTGCTCAATGACGACCACTTGCCCGCTGTACAGCCCCGCGTCCTGCAGCGTGTTGTCTTTTTTGTTCAGGGGCTCGTACATGTTTGTCATGTAGCGGTTCCACAAGCGAACCTCCAGGTCATCGCTGATGTTAAACTCTTGTCGCATTGTCTTTTCTAGGTGCTCTGTAAACATTTTATGATTTTTCTTTCCTTTTAATATGTTAAAAACGCTTTGTAGTGCTTTTTATTACTGCTTTTTATTCAACGTTTCTTTACAGAAAATTGTATTTTTGTTACATCATGATCCACCTTATTTTAATATTTCTTTCTGTAGAACTTTTTTTCACAGTCATTTTTGTTTTAATTTTTTTAGAAATGAAAGCTTATTGTACACGTATGTTCTGAAGCATAAGTTAAGAGACATTTTAAGAGATAAACATAAAACAACAAGGGCAAGATTTCTCGTAGGGTTAATACAGATCATTATCAACTGAAGTACAGCAATTATATTTATTGTGTTAATACATACCTATAGTATCAGAGCGGCTAAACTCTTTGATGACTTGTAGTTCTGGGTTTGAGTTCTCGCATATTTTTAGATTCCATGGGTAGACTTCCACCTTCAGGGACTTACTATAAACCCCTTCCTCTATAACACGACGCATCAACGGCTCCTGAAAAAATCACATATTACAAATAACTCAGTTTTGAATAGAGGCTATGTACAAAATGTGCATTAGTCTCAAAAGATTTTAGTAACAAACTTTTAGTCTGGTAACAGAATTATAAAGTATCTATAAAGTCAAGCTGGTGTGGGGTTCTTTTCTAGTCACAAATGTATTTCCAATTATGTCTTAGTTATTATCTAAATGCTATACACTGTAAATGACGTACACTTAGTATTAAAAAGTTTGCTAGTGCCATCTCCAAAAATACATAATTATGAAATCTGTAGTTGGCTTTCTCTAAAATTAACACATGTAAACTGTACATATAACTAAAACATATCCAAAACTCTAGGGCAGTTCCTAAGTATATTTTTTTTTGGTCTAATGGTATATAAGGCTTAACATTATAAGCAAGGCTAAACCTTCCATCTAAGTATTACCAATAAAGCCAAAAAAAAATAATTAAATGTCCATCCCCCCCCCGTGTTGTAAAAATTCATTTCGTTTAATCCTCAAAATGGGAATTTTAAGTAACGGCTTTATTTTGGTGTGTCGCGGAGGGGAAACATTTAATATTTTATATTACACCTAAGCAGTTTACAAACCTGATTCTCGACCATGGAGTACCATAACAGCAGCTTGTTCCAGCCTTCTGCCGGTACCAGCGTGTAGTCCAGGTCATCTATCAAGTGTTCCTTCAACTTCTGGCTGTTTTCTGAAAAAAAGTATTTCATTGAATTGTCTTTTATTCAACTCTTCAGACTCTTTCTAACTAAATCAGTTCTGGAAACAGTGTATAATTCAACAAGGGCTATTCAAACGGTAGCATATAACATTACAAATTAGTACAAAAAAATTTCCATACCTTCAAACAGCGGTGTATTATCAATGGGTCCTGGGTTGGCTGAATCTTCGCCAATATTATAGTTGTCCCAACTGTCATAGCCAACATATGTTTTCCACTGCTTGAACCACTTTGAGTCCAATATGTACCTGAGTTAAAACAGTTTAATACTTATGTTTAAAAGACCAATCATGTACTGCCTCACTCCATCTTTGTATTTATTGTCATCTAATAGTCATATGTTTCAGTGGAGGGTTAGCCCATCTACCGTGGGCATCGGCTGATCATACAGAAATTCAACACATTCAACACATTCATCAGAAATGTGTAGCTAGATACAAGATACAAATATTTATTTCAAGTCGGTACATAAATAACAGCTATTAACACTTTTAACTAAACATTATGCCAGAGTTCCATCACTTTGACTTCAGACTATGAATGTGACACAGGAGAAAGTGTGGTCGCCAGAATGTGGACTCAAACCCATGACCTTCAGTACATTAGTCTTCTGATTTAACAACTAAGCTAAAATTGTAGTTAGACAGGCAACTGTTTGTGGGGCTTTCCAGTCAAACACAACAATTTATAAGTATGGTAACAAATTATTAAGGCTGTGTTTCAGACCCAGTTTTGAAAAGTCTAGTAAGTGATTAATTTTAACCATGGGTTTTAAAATCTCTGAAAGCATTCGTTTACAAAATTGGAAATGCAACAGGATGACTAACAAGAAGATAAAAACTGATACCCAGTGGAGTGAAATCTAATGTTAAATGTAATTGGTTATTGGTTCTAAGACTAGGTTTGCAGACTCTTTTGAGTGTTACAATTACATTTGTAAAACAACTTGTGCACTGCCTTATCATCCCTTATGTATTAATGAAATATTAGTTCTGACTTTCAGAACTCTAACTTGGCTTCGGAATCTCTTGCCACTTATGGAACGTTAGTGTTAGAGTTATGAAGTAAACATTAATGGTTTTATTTACTTTTATTTGATAAAACACTTGTTCCTGGAACAACAAATGTTTTGAACAATCCAACATATGCATAGTTTTAACAATAGGTTTAATTATGACCAAAATTGATCGTTTCTAAAACTAGAGACGCAAATGGCTGAGTAACAAATGGAGAAAACTGAAACCCAATGGAGAAAATTGCAATGAAACACATACATGTAATTGGGTATAAAATTTTAAAAAAAGGAATAAAGTAAATGTAAATAAAGTAACGAGGCCTTTTGTGATGTGTGCCTTATAACTCTTCAGAACAACGACCATTATAAGAAGAGAATTTAATCTTTTTAAGGCCATTTCAATAAACTTGTCAGTCAAGAACTGGGTAATAAATCGCAACAGACTTTATAGTATTCCCGTATTGTCAACTTTTGGTTAGGTTCCAAATATTAAATGTCATATGTCAATAATTGTGCGTTAGGTTGGCAAGGTTAGGTTTTATTTTCATTACAAAATTTACCATATTTCTCCTTTTATTAATGGGCGTTGAATTTGATTTGATATAAACGTTTTCTGTTCTTCTACGTTCGGCACGGTTGATTCAACACCCTCCGCCATTTTCTTCTAGAATGGTGAAACCGAAAGTTGGAATGTTACGGCTAAGCAGATTGGTCAAAAAGAAATGGCAGGAAAATAGGTTACAGCAAACCAGACAATATCACATTAATGTGGTCTGAAAGTGTGACTAAAGACTATCTCACACAGAACACACGGATTACCCGGTTGTTCACCCGTGTAAACCGTGAATCACGGACAAATCGTCTTTTCTCCACACAGGACAAATCCCCTCCCGTAGTTTTTTCCACCCGGACATTTCCCTCCCGTCTGTACGTGTACACGTAGGGGCCTACATATTGAACATGTGTCATATGTGTTACGAAAATAGAGTTAAAAAATGATTCTGCCATGTGTTTATTTATCGTACATTTCACTAGCGGATCCATGGGGGGGGGGCGCAACCTATGATTTTTTTATGCCCCAAACGCTAATTTTTTTTTCGCTCGCTTCGCTCGCATATCAAC